>OJNQ01002757.1_pt1 | contig 10976 bp, 6 predicted proteins | sample 1597621 | NCBI WGS metagenome assembly OJNQ01 (sample SAMEA2452137, study PRJEB22498) | human gut metagenome | reverse complement strand
TGAGCTATTTCCGCATTTTTTCGTTTGCGGTTGCAAAGGTAGGGATTTTCCGTAATTCTGCAAACATTCTGCATCTTTTTTTCACAAGAATCTGCACACTTTGTTTCCGCAAACAAACAATTGTTTTGATTATCAACTCATTCGGTCCCGATAGTCTTCATAAGAAAATTGCTTGTATATTTCCGCTTTCCCTTCTTTTGTCCACAAAGCGATGGCGGGATGATGGATTCCGTTAAACATATTTGTCTTGACCATAGTATAGTGAATCATATCTTCGAACACAATCCGTTCTCCGATCTGCAACTCATGATCGAAACTCCATAATCCCATATAATCACCACTCAAACAAGAATTACCTCCCAAACGATAAATAAATTCTCCTTCATTCCCCATCTCCGCACCACGAACGGCAGGCTGATAAGGCATTTCCAGACAATCGGGCATGTGGCAGGTGAAACTCACATTCAGAATAGCCGTCTTGATACCGCGACTCTCAACGATATCTACCACTTCCGAAGTCAGGACTCCTGTCTGCCATGTAAAAGCAGAACCGGGTTCAAGGATGATCTGCAAATGAGGATATCGTGCTTTCAGGTCTTGCAATAATTTAATCAGATGTTCTGTATCATAATCTTTTCGGGTCATCAGATGCCCGCCTCCCAGATTCAGCCATTTAATTTGCGGGAACCAGCGGGAGTATTTCTCTTCCAGATGCTGCAAAGTACGTTCCAGCTCGAAAGAAGAAGATTCGCAGTGACAATGACAATGGAAACCTTCGATTCCTTTGGGCAAGGTATCCGGTAATAAGTCGGCGGTCATTCCGAAACGGGTACCGGGTGCGCACGGATTATAAAGTTCTGTTTCTACTTCCGAATATTCGGGATTCACACGGATACCGCAGGAGATTCCGCTTCCTTCGGCCACTGTCATCGGATAGAAACGACGGAACTGTGCCATTGAATTAAAAGTGATGTGGCTGCTGCAACGCATGATTTCCGGAAAATCCTGTTCCGTATACGCAGGAGAATAAGTATGGGCTTTACTTCCAAATTCTTCCAATGCCAGACGCGCTTCATACACAGAACTTGCTGTGGAATGCTCCACGTATTCGCGGAATATCGGAAATGAACGCCACATGGCGAATGACTTGAAGGCGAGAATAATCTCTACTCCTGCCCTGTCGGCTACGCTTTTTATCAGACACAGGTTCTTTCGCAAGAGTTCTTCCTCCATAATATAGCAAGGAGAAGGAAATTGGGTGAAATCTATCATATATAAATTTATTATCTAAAATAACGCCTTACGGACGTGCCTGCAAAAATACAAATTCAAAAGCAAAGAGAGATTCTTTTATTTTTAATTAAGATATTGAGTTTCGAAAACTTTTTCTTATTTTTAGACCTTTATATTATAGATGTAGTTGTTTCATCCTAAATACCCGATTGATTATGAATAAAGATTTAAGAAAAGTGGTGATTCTCCTGGCGCATCCCAATATGAAGGAATCACAAGCAAACAAAGCACTGATTGATGCTGTGAGTGATATTGAAGGCGTAGCAGTATTCAATCTTTACGACCAGCAAGGCGCTTCTTTTGATGTTGACGAATGGAGCAAAATCATTTCCGATGCTTCCGCCCTCATTTATCAATTTCCCTTTCATTGGATGGCTGCGCCGTCATTGCTCAAAAAATGGCAGGACGAAGTATTCACCTTCCTTTCCAAGACTCCGGCAGTAGCCGGGAAACCATTGACAGTAGTAACCACCACAGGTTCCGAATATGAAGCATACCGTAGCGGAGGCAGAAACCGCTTCACAGTGGATGAGCTTTTACGTCCTTATCAGGTTAGTGCCATTCATTCGGGGATGTCGTGGCAAACGCCTGTTGTTGTTTACGGAATGGGAACCGCAGATGCGGGAAAGAACATCGCTGAGGGAGCCAACTTGTATAAGCAACGGGTAGAAATGCTGATCGGCAGCAGCAATGCAGGAAATAACTGGTGAATTATCTCCTATACCTTATTTCGATTAGCTATTAGCAAAAACAAATTAGCTATTAGCTAATCGAAATATGCTAATAGCTAATTTATTTCTTCAAGGCTTCTTCACCATCATCTTCTTTTTATTCAAAGTCAGTACCGGCAAGAAAATAAACACGCCGATCACGGACATTACCAATCCACCGATAGTACCTGCAGCCAAAGGAAACCAGAAACCTTCTTTCTCTGCTCCCACCATAAAGGGGATAAAGCCAAGGATGGTAGAAACAACCGTCAGAAAAATGGGGATCACTTTCGTATTCCATGCCTTCACGTAAGCACGAAGAGAAGAAAGGCAGGGAAAGCGTTTTCGAATCGCATTGTACTCATTTAAAATATAAATACTGGCATTCACTGTGATACCGCAGAGCAGAATGAACGAAGCGAAACCACCTTGGTCAAAGTTCAACTTGAACCAGTAGAACGTCAGAAACACACCGATATAAGAGATCGGAATGACAAAGATGATCGCTAACGGCTGTTTCAACGAATTGAACAGAATGCTTGTAATAAAGAAAATGATAGCAATCACAATCAGGAGCAAGCGATACTGTTTGTTGGCACCTCCACCCCATGACCAGTTATTACTTTCCGCTTCCGCCTTATATCCCATCGGAAGAAGTTCATTAAACTCTTCCAGGTCTTTTTTCAGCAACTTATTTCCCTGTTCCGACGCACCGATATACTCATATTGCAGGCATAAGCGGTATTGTTGATTCTCCTTCGCCACTTCCTGCGGCATCTGTCCCTTCTCTACCTTAGCCAGTTCCGCCAGTTTATACTCTTTATCGCCTACACGGAAAGGATAATACTGCATGGCCCATATATCCCGCTGATCCGACTGGCGGGAAGAGAGTTTGATTTTTTCCGTTCCATCTTCGGTAACAACGGAACCGATTTCCTGATTCCGCCCATATATGGGACGAATAGCAGCAAACAGTTCTCCGGCTCCGATCCCCGCTCCGATCATCCGTTGTTTATCCAGCTCAAAATAAAACTCCTGATAATCATCCTTCCACCACGAGAAATTGGAACCGACCGTAACTTCCCTGATACGGCGATGAGACAATAAGACCTCTTTCAGTTTTGTAGCCCAGCTATAAAGTTCATCATAATTATATCCGTACATTTTCACCCGGAATGATCCCGCATTCTCGCGTACACTATTACTGAATCCCTGATCCTGTAATCCATAAATACTCCAATCTCCTCCCCCCAACTGGAGAGCTTTACTGATCATGTTAGCTTTCAGCGTATATGGGAACCCGCTTTTCTGATTTTCCTTTGTGAAACGAATGCTGATAGATGCCCTGCGGGCACTTTCTACCGATGTCTGAAACTGCTTGATCTCCTTGAACTCGCTCAGATAAGTTTCCATTCGCTTGATCAGTGCATTCATCTGTTCAAGCGTACTGCCGTTCGGTAAATTGGCGTTGGCATAAAGCACCACCTCCTCATTCCGGGTAAAGTAGCTCCCTTCATACACCTTTTGCACAAACAGCCTCAGACTTCCTCCCAACGCTTTATCCACTATCGGTTTCACCTTTTCCTTATAGGTAGGAGTCCCCAGTGTCTTATTATAAATCTCTGCCCATTTGCCATCCCCATCCATCTTTTCCGGCAACAGAAAGACCGGTAATCCGAATGCCAGCAACAGCAACAGACAAACCGCTACTCTCCAGCGGCAAAGCCTCTGTATCAGCCACCTGTAGAAATGACTGAAATAGACCGGCCCCCTTCGCATCTTCGAACGCAGCCATCCTAAGAAACGGGTATTCCCCATTTTCCATTTTCTCTTCACTCCGGTCAGAGAAGACTTCCTGCGTCGTTTCAACCCGATTTTATCAATCAAAGAAGGTACAAAGAACAGAGCAACCAATAATGAAACTCCCAGATTAATCATCACCACTGCGGCAAAATCCTGCAGATTCAGACGAATCCTCTCGTCCAGAAAGAAGATGATGACCAACGCTCCCATTGTTGTCAGTGTAGCCGCCAATACAGACATGAACGCCTTCCGGTTTTTACATCGAAGATAATGATCACTCATCACAATCGTATTATCAATCACCAGGTTCAGTGAAACCGTGATACCCGCCAAAGAATATAACTGCATTTCCAGTCCGAAGACATAATAAAAGATAACGGCTATTGCCATATTCACGGTCAGACTGGTGACAATCAAAAACAGATATTTGGGGCTGAAAGTAATCAGCAGTACAAACAAGAGCAGGATAGCCACCGTCACTCCCGTACGCAAATAAATCTTGTTCAGCTCGTCATGTATAAACTCTGTAGTATCATAACTGGTATGAATCTCGTATCCCGCCGGAAGCGACAGTCTGATATCATCCATACACGCCTGTACTTTTTTGCTCAGTTCCAGCTGATTAGCCGCCTCTTCAGCGACAACAGACAGATAAATCGAATTCAGCCCATTGATCCGGTAATAGCTCTGAGGCTGCTCTTCCATACGGACGACCTTCACCAGTTCGTCCAAGCGGATGATTCTCCCATCCTTCACTTTCACCTGTATCTGCCCGGCGTCAAACTCCCGGTTATCATGTTCGGGCATCAGCACCAACCGAATCCACTCCTTACCCGAAGCCGCCTGTTCCACATCATAAGTCCCCAGAAACTCTTTCTGATAATGCAGACCGACTGCCTGACTAATTTCATCCGTACTCACCCCCAACGCACGCAACTGCTCATAATCATACTCCAGACGCCATTCCATCGGTGTGGCTCCGCTGACGTTTATCTTATAGATTCCCGGAAGCTGCGCAAGGCGTGTCTTTATATGTTCCTCCGCATACTTCTGAATCAGACTGGGAGTGGCAGGCGCATTAATCGTGAATGCGATAAAAGGTCCCTGACTTTTCTGCTCCGGACTTGCCATCTGAATGTACGGGTAACTAACTCCCGCCGGCAATTCCGGCCAAGTCTGACGAATGATGGTCGAAGCCTCAAAACGTGCGACAGCCGCATCTGCATGCTTGTCCAGACTCACATTTATACTTCCCCAGCCATTGCCGGAAGTCGAAGATATGCTTTGTATTCCCTTGACACGGGCAAGCATCGCCTCCAGTTTGCTGGTAGCCGTCATCTCCACGACACGTGCCGAAGTCCCTCCCATGCCGAACCATACAGAAAATCCGGGTAAGGTCCGTGACGGATTCAGCTTCACCGGCAGCAACGGAACAAGTGCCAGCCCGACCAACGCCACGCTGATAAAAGCGACAATGAGCGTAAAAGCGGAAGCCTTTGATGACTTTTTAATTTCAGAACCTATATCTTGCATGATTCATTTGTCTATATCCCAAAAGAAATTACTATCTAATCAGTCTTCCTCCATTAAAGTCGAAACGATCCGAAAGAGAAAGCTTCGTAGCAAAATCGAATAAAGTCAGACGACGTATTTTATAATAATTCAGCCAGTAGTTCTGCAAGGCAGAAATGTAGTTGCGCTGCGCCTCCTGCTGCCTGTTGAGCGAAAGCGTCAGACTATTAATATCCGCTTTACCGATAATAAAACGTTGCCTTGTCTCATTATAAGCCAGTATCGCCAGGTCCAGCGCTTCTTCCGCACTGGCAATCAACTGCTGCTGGATATTAAAATCACTCACCGTCATGATTACTTCCTCCTCAATACTGATCTCATCCTGACGTGCCGAAATCTTCACTACATTCAGATTATTCCGTGCCATGTTGTATTTGCCCTTACGAACGCCCCAGTCCAGCAGCGGAATCGATACGCTGACCGCTACCAAGTCCTGCTGCATCGGTTTATGATACACATCTCCGAAGTTTTCCGCCACCTGGTTGAAACCGATACTGGCATTCACGCTGGCATTGAAACGGGATTCCTTCTTTGTTCTGTCCACATTCCGCTCCGCTTCCAGTACATTCTGCTTCAGTTCCAGCAACTGCGGATTATTGCTCCTTCCCCATCTCAAAGCCTCATCCACCGGAATCTCCATCATACTTGGGCGTGAAGGAAGCTCCAGTTCGATCTGGGTATTCTTATCCAGATTCAGAAAAGATGCCAGTGAGAACATTGCCCGTTTCAAGGCGCTTGCCCTATTCTGCAATGTATTCTGTGCATTCACTTTATCCAGCTTTAAAGTCAACAGGTCCGCCTGTGAAATAGCGGCGATCCGGTGCCGTTGCTGTCCGATGCGGTACAAATAAGTTTTCGGTCCTACTCCGCGTGCTTTGTCAATCAGGATACCGTCCATGATGACGATGGCATTGTCTACGAGCATCCCCATGGCCACGATAAAAGCTCCAAGGGAGATGCGCTGAAGCGTGGTGCCACACATCAACAGGATGGGGAAGGAGACGGCGATGGTCAGAATCAGTCCGAAGCCGATGATGAGGCCACTGCGGAATCCCATGGTGAAGATAAGAATCAGGATGACAATCAGGACCGATTCTACCAGGTTGACCATAAAGGAGCCGATGGCTTCATTCACCTTGTCGGGCTGGAAGAATATTTTTTCCATTTCCATTCCCACGGGAATCTGTGGCATGATTTCTGCGAGCCGTTTTTCAACAGCTTTTCCCACGTCGGGGACAATGGAATTTTCTTCCATGGTCAGGCAGATGGCCAGGGCCGGTTTCCCGTCTACGAAGAAACCGTTTCGTTGCGGCTCGCTATAGGTACGTTCTATTTGTGCAATATCTCCCAGTCGGATGGTTTTCCCCTGCGGGGTGCGGATGAGTAGGTTACGGATATCTTTTTCATCGGTGACCGCACTGCTCACATGCAATGGCAACCGGTCGCTTTCATACTGGTAACAGCCTGCATTCACGGTCTTTCCGGCATTCTGCAGGCTCATCATGATTTGGGTCGGAATAATGCCATTACGGGTAATCTTCTCTTTCGATAACGTGATTTGAATGACTTCATCTCGGTTGCCTGTGATGAGGATACGTTTCACCCCCTTTACTCCCAGCAGTTCCCGACGTATCAGTTTGGCGTATTTGTAGAGTTCCGGATACGAATAGCCTTCACCTGTAAAAGCATAGAAGATGCCGTACACATCCATCATATCGTCTATGACAATCGGGTCATAGCAGTCTTGTGGTAATTTGGAACGGCTGTCATTCACTTTCCGTCGCAGGAGGTCGAAGTGCTGTTCCAAGTCTTTTTGGAGGACAGTCATCTGGAATTCGACGGTGAATGTGGCCATCCCGTTCTGGCATTCCGATTTGATTTTCTTGACATTGGGAAGGGCGCGGAGTTCATCTTCCATGGTTTGTGCCACTTTCAGCTCTACTTCATGTGCGGTAGCTCCCGGATAAGGCACGATGATCATGGCTTGCTTGACGGAGACAGCAGGGTCTTCCAGCTTGGGCATCTGCAGAAAGGCCAGTACACCGGCTATTAGGATGAATGTCATGAGCGACCAGAACAAGGTGGGCCGCTTCATAAAGTATTCGGTAAGTTTTATTTTCATCAGACAAGTCCTCCTACGTTGGTTTTACTATCCGTATGGATGACACGGACTTTTTCGTTCTCCTGCAGGGCATTTACCCCTGCCTTTATGATTTGTTCATCTCCTTTTAGTCCAACTGTAATGACGGCACGACCTTTTTCGTCTATTCCGCTGCAATTCACTTTCCGTTTGTTGACGGTAGAGTCGGCGTTCATCACCCAGACATAGGTTTCTTCCTGTGACTGAATGAGGGCATGCAGAGGAAGTGTGAAAGAAGTACGGAGGCTGTCGGTAGCCGCAATGTGGATATGTACGCTGATATTCATTCCGGCACTGAGGTGTGAGTCGGTTTCCTTCTGGAAGATGAGTTTCAGTTGGTACAGCTGGTTACCGTCCGCTTTGGGAGTGATACTCAATATTTTCATAGGAATATCTTTTCCTTTCGCAGAAGGGAGTTCGCAGGTGATGTGCTGGAAGCGGGAGCGAAGCTGATATACTTCGGCTGGCAGTTCGGTTTCCACTTCCATGGAATGCATGTCGAGCAGATTGATGACAGGTGTTCCTGCATCCACCATTTCCGACGGAGCGAAATTGACACTTTGTATGTATCCCTCGGTAGGAGCATATAGGCGTGTATATGCCAATTTGTTACGGTTGACTTGCAATTGTACTTTCAATTGTTGCAGTCCGGCCTGTGCTTTTTCATAATCGTTGATGGAAATGCTCTTGCTGCGATATAAGGCTTCTGTCCGCTTGACTTCATCTTCCAGTTGCTTGTATTGTATTTCCAAGGCCTGTACACCCAGTTGGTAGTCTGTGTGGTCCAGTTGGGCGATTAACTGCCCCTTCTTTACATAATCTCCTTCTTTTACGTATATTTTTTCAATTTGCCCTGCGGTTTTGAATCCCAGTCTGATATTGTGGCTTTCTTGTACCACTCCAGAGAAGTTTTTGATGCTTTCTGCTTCAGATGGAGTGGGAGTGGTCAGCATCACACTGCGGGTAAAGGTGTGTGAGGGACTTTCCGTGCATCCGTTGGTCAACAACAGAAGAAATGGAAGTAATAATAATTGTTTCATCTGTATGGATTTAGAAATTCTTTGACGCAAAGGTCATATTTTTTGTTTGTTTCTTTACACCCTTATCAGCTTGTAAAATGTCCTAAAAGTTGGATTAATAGATTAAATAACCTGTTTCTCTCTTATTTTCTGTTCTAAAGGACTATCTTTGTGAGGCCATAAAAAGAAAGATGAATGAAAAAAGAAGATTCTCCTTTTAAAGAGCTGCATTTGTTGATGCTTCCTGATGTGGGACGTACATTGATTTATGAAAATGAACTGGTCTTGCTGGATAACATTGGAATGAATGTGGAGGAGGAGCTGGTTTCCGATTTTGTGTCTCCTTCCTATCCATTTAAGGTGACCTTTACCTTGGTGATGTTCTGTTTACGTGGTACTATGCGGGTACGGCTACAGTTGAAAGAATATGTATTGTCTGAGAATGATGTACTGGTGGTACTTCCAGGTACGATTGGGGAATGTCTGGAAGTGAGTGCCGAGGCAGAAGTGGCGATTATCGGACTGTCCGGTCATCACTTGTTGGCTGGGCAACAATCCTCTTTAAGTATGGCTTTTTTGAAGTTTCTTACGGCCACTCCCCTGATTCATATTTCGTCGGAACAGATGGGAGAGTATATGATGCTCTATCATTTGATGCGGAAAAAGCTGGAGCAACCTGACTATCAATTTAAGTTGGAAGCCATTGCGGGCTATTTGCAGGTATTCTTTTACAATGGTTGCCAATGGTTGTTGGAATATGACCGGCAGAAAGTGTGTAAAGTGGAAAGCAGGCAGGAAAAGTTGTTTGAAGCCTTTCTGGAGTTAGTGCAAACCCATTATAGAACACATCGAAATATGTGTTTCTATGCCGAAAAACTTTGCCTGACGCCCAAATATCTTTCGCAGGTCATTTGGGAGGTGAGCGACCGCCATGCTCCGGATTGGATTCGCGATTATGTGATTTTGGAAGCAAAAGCTTTGTTGAAAAGTGGGCAATACACCGTCCAGCAGGTAGGAGATCTCCTGAATTTTGCGAATGCTTCTTTTTTTGGCAAATATTTTAAGGCTGCGGTAGGGTGTACTCCCCGGCAATACATGTTGAGATAGCCGGTTTGAAAAACAAAAAAGCAGGAAGAGAACTTTGAGATTCTCTTTCTGCTTTCTGTAGTGATTGTGAATATATTATTCGGATTATTTCAGTCCGAAAGCTTCTTTCACTTTGTCTACATAATCCAGTTTTTCCCAGGTGAAGAGTTCTACTTCTACGTCTTTGTTGCCTTCGTAAACCGATTCGAAATGTTTGGTAACGATTTGCGGTTCGCGGCCCATGTGTCCGTAAGCAGCAGTTTCGCTATAAATCGGATTACGCAGTTTCAAGCGTTCTTCGATGGCACGCGGACGCATGTCGAAGATTTCATCTACCTTCTTAGCGATTTCTCCGTCGGTCAAAGCTACATTGCTACGTCCGTAAGTATTCACGTAGATGTTGATTGGACGTGCTACTCCGATAGCGTATGAAACCTGTACCAATACTTCGTCTGCTACTCCGGCAGCTACCAGGTTCTTGGCAATGTGGCGTGCAGCGTATGCAGCACTACGGTCTACCTTACTTGGGTCTTTTCCTGAGAAAGCACCTCCTCCGTGAGCTCCGGCACCACCATAAGTGTCTACAATAATCTTACGGCCAGTCAGTCCGGTATCACCGTGAGGACCACCAATCACGAACTTACCTGTCGGGTTTACGTGATATTTAATCTGGTCGTTGAACAAAGCCAGTATCTGCGGGTTGTGGATTTCTGCAATGACACGCGGCATCAGGATTTCAATCACGTCCTTGCGAATCTGCGCCAGCATTTCTTCATCTGCCTTCAATTGAGCTTCTTTTGAGTCATTTTCCGGCTGGATAAATTCATCGTGCTGAGTAGATACTACGATGGTATCAATACGTACCGGACGACGGTTGTCATCGTATTCAATAGTTACCTGGCTCTTAGAGTCCGGACGAAGGTAAGTCATCACCTTTCCTTCACGACGGATGTCGGCCAATACCATCAGCAGCTTATGTGCCAAGTCGAGCGACAACGGCATGTAGTTTTCTGTTTCGTTGGTAGCATAACCGAACATCATACCCTGGTCGCCTGCTCCCTGATTCATCGGGTCTTCGCGTTCTACTCCACGGTTGATGTCAGGACTCTGTTCGTGAATGGCAGAGAATACACCGCATGAATTACCTTCGAACATGTATTCGCTCTTGGTATAGCCTATCTTATTAATTACTTCGCGTGCTACGCGTTGCAAATCAATATACGCTTTGGTTTTCACTTCTCCTGCCAGTACCACCTGTCCGGTAGTTACCAGAGTTTCGCAAGCTACTTTTGAACTGGGGTCATAAGCCAACAGTTTGTCAAGCACAGCGTCCGAAATTTGATCGGCCACTTT
>OJNQ01002752.1_pt1 | contig 10985 bp, 10 predicted proteins | sample 1597621 | NCBI WGS metagenome assembly OJNQ01 (sample SAMEA2452137, study PRJEB22498) | human gut metagenome | reverse complement strand
AGCCGTTCTCTATATTGGAATTTTCTTCCTTTCGGTGGCATTTTTGGTGACAGATACATTTAATCCATTTTTATATTTCAGATTTTAGGGGAATACTTATGAACAGCAGGAAAAGAAAAGGTCAGCTTGAGAGTATGATCGGAAAAATCTTTGTATTAAGTCTTTTTCTCATTTTACTTGTGAATCTGATCGTTCCGAACAAAGAAAAATCAGAAGAAGAAAACAGGATGCTGGAGACGAAACCGAAAGCGTCGGCAGCTTCGATCATTTCCGGAGATTACATGGAACAATGGGAAAAGTATGTAAGCGATCAGTTTTTCGGACGGAACTTTTGGAGGAAGATAAAAGTAAACGCAGATAAGATTTCGGGAACAAAAAAAGAAAACGGCGTGTTCATCGGAAAAAGCGGACAACTATTAGAAGATATCGCAGTTCCGGATAAAGAGCAGCTTGAAGCGAATATCAATGCGGTGAAAAATTTTGCACAGACATATGAAAACATTCCGACGACGGTAATGCTTGTTCCGGATGCGGCATGTATTTTGAGCAATCGTCTTCCTGCATTTGCGACAGTGGAAGATCAGCGTCAGATGTTCGGTATGGTAGAGCGTAATCTGGGCGATACGGTCAACTGGGTAGATACTGTTTCTATTATGAATAAACATAAGTCAGAAAAGCTGTACTATAAAACGGATCATCACTGGACGACTCAGGGAGCGTTTTATATGTTCAAAGATACGGCTTCGCTGTTCGGGATCAAAGGAGACGTATCTGATGATTATGTTTCCTATACTGTGACAGATGATTTTAACGGTGTTCTTGCGTCAAAAAGCGGATGCGGTCTGGATGAAAAAGAAAAAATCGATATTTACGCGCCGACAAACGGCGATGACGATGTAATCGTAAATTATGTCAATGAAACGAAAAAGACAACTTCTCTTTATGATTCGTCCAAACTAAAGACAAGAGATAAGTACGGAGTATTTTTAGGCGGGAATACATCAGTTATCGATATAAAGACAGTGTCTACGAGCCAGAAGAGACTGCTTGTGGTGAAAGATTCATTTGCAGACTGCTTTATTCCGTTCTTAACTCCTCATTACAGAGAGATCGTTGTTGTTGATCCAAGATATTACAGCGGAACGATGCAGGATATTATGGACACATACCGCATAACAGATGCGTTGATCTTGTATAGCGGAAATACATTTTTTACAGACAATAATATAAGTGGAGTGTTTACTGGTGAGTAATCGGATCAGAGAAGAATTTTTACAGGCAAAAGAGTCGGTAAGACTGAATAAATACTTAAGCGAGGCGGGCGTTTGTTCCAGAAGGGAGGCGGACCGCCTTATTGAAAGCGGTAAAGTGACGGTAGACGGAGTGACGGCGCAGATGGGGATGCGCGTTACGGCGGGGCAGATTGTCAAAGTCGGAAAAAAAACAGTGTCAAAGCAAGATGAGATGATCGTTTTAGCTGTGAATAAGCCGAAAGGGATCGTCTGTACCGAAGATCAAAGAGAACGCGACAGTATCGTTCGTTTTTTGAACTACCCTGTGCGTGTTACTTATGCGGGCAGACTGGACAAAGATTCGCGCGGACTTCTGCTTATGACGAACAACGGAGATATCATCAATCAGATGATGCGTGCGGCAAACCGCCATGAAAAAGAATATAAAGTTACGGTTGATAAAGAGATCACGGAACAATTTATAAAAAAAATGTCGGAAGGAGTTCCGATCCTTGACACGGTCACAAGACCATGTACAGTAAAGAAGATCGGGAAATATACTTTTTCGATCATCTTGACTCAGGGGCTGAACCGCCAGATCAGAAGGATGTGTGCGGCGTTCGGATATGAGGTGAAAGATCTTGTCCGTATAAGGATTATGAATATTCGTCTCGGGAGTCTGAAAGAAGGAGCATACCGAAAACTGACGGACGAAGAACTGGAAGAATTGTATGAGATGTTGAAATGACCGGTCAAGATACCGTAAAGAAATTAATTGTTGGAGAAGAAGATGGAAAAGAAGAAGAAAACGAAACGGATGCGCGAACTTGTCGAACTTCTGAATAAAGCGCGCCGTGCTTACGAACAGGAAAACACGGAGATCATGAGCAATTTCGAGTATGACCGTCTTTATGACGAACTGTTGTCCTTAGAAAAAGAACTGGAAACAACGCTTGCCTCAAGCCCGACGGTCAATGTGGGATATGAAGTTTTGAGCGAGCTTCCGAAAGAGCGTCATGAAACGCCGATGTTGTCCCTTGATAAGACGAAAGATGTAGAACGATTGAGGGAATTTTTGGGAGATCAACAGGCGGTGATCTCATGGAAGATGGATGGTCTGACGATTGTTCTGACTTATGAAAACGGAGTTTTGAAAAAAGCGGTTACAAGGGGAAACGGGGAGATCGGAGAAGTTGTGACGAACAACGCAAAAGTATTTCGTAATGTTCCGTTATCTATTCCGTTTAAAGGGGAGCTTGTGCTTCGGGGAGAAGCTGTTATTTCTTATAAAGATTTTGAAAAGATCAATGAAGAAATCGGAGATGCCGATGCAAAATACAAGAATCCCCGTAACTTGTGCAGCGGATCGGTCCGCCAGTTAAACAATGAAGTGACGGCGAAGAGAAATGTAAGGTTTTATGCGTTCACGCTTGTGAAAGCTGACAATGTGGATTTTGAAAATTCAAGAGCATATCAACTGAAATGGCTGCAGGAACAAGGATTCGATGTTGTAGAGCATCATCTCGTTACCCGGGATACCGTCGGTGATGAAGTTGCGTGGTTTGCAGAGCATATTCGGGAAAACGAAGTGCCGTCGGACGGACTTGTTCTTATATATGATGATATTTCTTATGGGCAGTCACTTGGAACAACGGCAAAGTTTCCGCGAGATTCCTTTGCGTTTAAGTGGGAGGATGAAGTGCGAAAGACGACGATCCGTGAGATTGAATGGAGTCCGTCCAGAACAGGACTGATCAATCCTGTTGCGATCTTTGATCCTGTAGAATTAGAAGGAACAACAGTAAGCCGTGCAAGCGTTCATAATATCAGTATTATGGAGGAACTGGAACTGGGGATCGGAGATACGGTTACGGTGTATAAGGCAAATATGATCATCCCCCAGATTGCGGAAAATCTGACGCGCAGCGGAGTAAGCGAGATTCCGAAAGAATGTCCTGTCTGTAAAAAGCCGACAAAAATATCTATGGAAAATAATACGAAAACGCTGTATTGTATGAATCCGAAATGTCAGGCAAAGCATGTGAAGTCATTCAGTTTGTTTGCAAGCAGAGACGCTATGAATATCGAAGGACTGTCCGAGGCGACTTTGGAAAAATTCATCATTAACGGGTATGTCAAAGATTTTACGGATATCTTCCATCTTGACAGATATGAAGCGGAAATAAAGACGATGGAAGGATTTGGAGAAAAATCTTATGAAAATCTGCGAAAAAGGATAGAAAATGCAAGAAAGACAACGCTTCCGAGGCTGATCTACAGTCTTGGGATTCCGAACATCGGAATCTCAAACGCAAAAATGATCTGTCGTGCGCTGGGAGAAGATCCAAAACGGGTCATCCGGGCGACGGAAGAAGAATTAAGCGCGATATCGGGTGTGGGAGGAGTGATAGCAGGTACATTTGTCGAATATTTTAAAGATACGGCGCATGTAGATGTTTTTGATCGTCTCCTCAAAGAAGTAGAACTTACGAAAGAAACGTCAGAAGAAGATCAGAAGTTTGCGGGAGTTAATTTTGTCATTACAGGCAGCGTAGAGCATTTTGTAAATCGGGCACAGGTAAAAGAAGAGATTGAAAAACGAGGCGGCAAAGTGACGGGGAGCGTGACGTCAAAGACAAATTATCTGATTAACAACGATACCGGATCGGGAACGGCAAAAAACAAAAAAGCACGGGAACTTGGTATTCCGATCATTTCGGAAGAAGATTTCCTTCAAATGATGAATGAATAGAAAAAAGCGGATTCGATTTTTACAAAAACTTCATTTGTACAATGAAGTCAAGTGTACTATAATAAAAAAATACTTGTAAAAGAAAGTGGATAAACACAATGTCCATATAGATGAAAACAGTCAGAGAAAGACGAGGAGAATTATGTCAGATCAGGATTTCATTTTAGTAGATGAGGAAGAAAAAGAGTCCACAGGGGCAGACGAGGTGGACAAAGAAGAGAAAAAAGACCATTTGGCAGTAAAGAAGGAAGAGGAAAAAGAAACGGAAAAAGACAACGATGATGATGGATATGAGAAGATCTGTCTCATCTGTCACAGACCGGAAAGCGTTGCGGGAAAGATGATCGAGATGCCGAATCATATTACGGTATGCCGGGATTGTATGCAAAGAAGCTTTGATGCGATGACAGACGGCTCTGTTGATCTGAGCCGGCTTGTCAACATGCCGGGGGTACAGTTTCTTAATTTATCGGATTTGGATCATATGCAGCCTAAAGCGCAGAAGATCAAGAAGAAAAAAGAAAAGCCGAAAGAGTTCCATCAACTTGATATTAAGAAGATTCCGGCGCCTCATAAGATCAAAGCAAGACTTGACGAATATGTAGTCGGACAGGAAAAAGCGAAGAAAGCGATGGCAGTCGCCGTTTATAATCATTATAAACGGGTTGCGTCAGATACAATGGACGATATCGAGATTGAAAAGTCGAATATGCTTATGATCGGACCGACGGGAAGCGGAAAGACGTATCTTGTCAAAACATTGGCAAAACTTCTTGACGTGCCGCTCGCCATTACAGACGCTACGTCGCTGACAGAAGCAGGATATATCGGAGATGATATAGAAAGCGTTGTTTCCAAACTACTTGCCGCTGCCGACAACGATGTAGAACGGGCGGAGCAGGGAATTATTTTTATCGATGAAATCGATAAGATCGCAAAAAAACATACGTCGAATCAAAGAGATGTAAGCGGGGAATCAGTTCAGCAGGGAATGCTCAAACTTTTGGAAGGAAGCGAAGTGGAAGTTCCTGTCGGAGCGAACAGCAAGAACGCGATGGTTCCTTTGACAACGGTCAATACGAAAAATATTTTGTTTATTTGTGCCGGCGCATTTCCGGATCTGGAAGATATTATAAAAGAGCGTCTTACAAAGAAAACGTCTATGGGATTTAATGCAGAACTAAAAGATAAGTATGAGCATGACGAGGACATTTTGTCGAAAGTGACGGTGGAAGATCTGAGAAAATTCGGTATGATCCCAGAGTTCCTCGGACGTATGCCGATCATATTTACATTGAAAGGTCTTGATAAAGATATGCTTGTTAAGATCTTGAAAGAGCCGAGAAATGCGATCTTAAAACAGTATCAGAAGCTGCTTGCCCTTGATGAAGTAAGTCTGGTGTTTGATGACGGCGCTCTTGAGACGATTGCGGAAAAAGCAATGGAAAAAGATACCGGGGCGAGAGCGCTTCGGGCGATCATCGAAGAGTTTATGTTGGATATTATGTATGAAATCCCCAAAGATGACAACATCGGGGAAGTGACGATCACAAGAGAGTATATTGAAGGTACGGGAGGTCCTGTCATTAAACTGCGGGGACAGCAGTCGATCGCGATGAAAGAGGATCATTCGTAAAAGAGAGAGTAAAACCGGAAGATTTGGTCATAGATCAGAGCCTTCCGGCTTTTCTTTTGATTTTCTTTAGAAAAACTTTCAAACATATATATTGACCATTCATATTATATATTATATAATATAAATATATTAAACATATAAATAAATAAAACATATATAAAGGAGTGAGAATATGACATTACCGTTGAGTGCACCGATGCTCGATCTTCTTGTCCTCTCTGTGATTGCAGAAGAAGATGCGTATGGTTATCAGATCGGCAGGATCATTAAAAGAGCGTCGGCTACGATGAAAGATTCTGCGTTGTACCCGATATTAAAGCGGCTTCAGGAAAATCATTTTGTGGAAACGTATGATAGACAGTTTCAGGGAAGAAACAGGAAGTATTATACGATCACAGATGCCGGGAGACAGTATCTGGCAGAATTGACAGAGGAATGGGAGCGTTATCGGACGGTTGTGGATGATATTGTAAAGGGAGGGAATTTATCATGACAAAAAGTGAATATATGAAAAAATTGTCATACAGTCTCAGAAGGCTGCCGAAAGAAGATTTCAATCAGGCGATAGACTACTTTGAGGAATACTTTGCAGAGGCGTGAGAGGAGAATGAACAGCAGGCGATCGAAGATCTTGGATCGCCGGAAGATGCGGCAAAAGAATTGATTATGAATCTGGCGGAAAAGAATATGGAGCAGCCGCCGAAAACGGTAAAACACAGTTTTAAGGCAGTCTGGATCGGTATTCTCGGAATCTGCGCGGCGCCGATCGCACTTCCGATCGCACTTTCTTTGATCTGTGTGATCGCAGCCGTGATTGTTTCTGTTTTCTGTGTGTTTGCAGGCTTGTTTCTTACGGCGGTTACGCTGGCGGGAGCTGCGGTGATCGGCGTGATAGGAGGAGCGGCTCTGCTGATCCAAAGTCTCCCGGATGGATTGGCGACATTAGGATTCAGTCTTTGCTGCGGCGCAGTAGGAATTATGTCTGTATATGGAATTTTCTGTTTCTTGAAATGGCTTCTTTATAAAGTGGCTCAGCTTTTAGGAAAGATTATGAAGGGAGGAAAGAAAAATGAAAAAAATAACTAAGCGGATTTTGATTGCTTCGGCAGTGACAGCCGGAACAGGAGTTGTCTTTATGGGAGTTGGAATCGCATTAGGCGGCTGGCCCGGAGTTGTTTTTACAAAAGGCGGAATCCATTCACCGTACGAGCAGAAAACTCCTTATCGGCAGGAAAAGAAAGAGATCGAACCTTTTTCAGAACTGAGTCTCTATGTGGGAAGCGAAGCGGATGTAGTTGTTATGGCTTCAAAAGATGAGAAATATTATGTCGAATATACACTTGACGGAAATTACGGTAAACCTAAATGTGAATTAACAAATGGAAAACTTTCTATTGCTCAGCAAGATCACAACGGATATATGACAGGTATGTTCGGATTGAACCTCGGAGAAAATCTATCAGGAGAAAAATCTTACATTACAGTTTATATTCCGAAAGGAACGCTTCTTGAAACCGCAGATATATACAATGATTATGGGAATGTCAACTGGTCAAATGTCAATGGAAAAAAAGTGTCGATCGAGGCGGACAGCGGAAATGTAAAAATAGAACAGTCGGAAACAACGTCAATGAAACTGACTTTGAACGACGGAGATGCATTCGCAGACAAACTGAAAGCGGAAACATTTACGCTGCAATCGGATTATGGCGACAGTACACTTTCCAATGTTTCCGGTAAGACGTTTACAGTGCAGTCAGAATGCGGAGATGTAAAAACAGAGCAGTCGGAAACAACGTCGATGGAACTGATTTTAAATGACGGAGATGTATCTGTAGATGGACTGAAAGCGGAAACGTTTGTATTACAATCGGAGTATGGCGACAGCACGATTTCCGATGTTTCCGGTAAGGTGTTTACGGTACAGTCGGAATGCGGAGAAGTGGAATTAGACCGGGTTTTGTTTGAAAAGATGAAAGTGGAAGCGCTGGATGGAGACGTATTATCGAGTGAAATTTCCTGTTCTTTTGCAGATGTGACATTAGAATACGGGGATCTTCGCTGGGATGCGCAAAAACTGGAAAATTTGACCTGCCAGGCCGAGTGCGGAGACGTAGATCTTATTCTTCCCGAAGAACTGGAAAAGTATGAAGTTGATCTGCAGATTGAATACGGAGATCTTTCTCTGCCCAAAGACACTCCCCATGATCAGTATAGAGAGGAAGACGGAGAAGTATCTTACCGCATATCGGCATCAGAGAAAAATGCAGGAAAGAAGATCTCCGTCATAAATGAGGAGGGCGATGTAAAGGTTCGCTATCGCTAAATTTAAATCGTTATAATTTTCGCATCACTTCAAATGTATGGTAAAGATTTAACTGCCCGTATCCCCATATACGATTAGGATACTCCATCGTATCGGGACGCAGAGCTCCGAGTATGAGAAGACTTCTGATTTGGAAGGAATCTATACCCGGAGCTTTTTGAATATAGAGAAGCCATTCCAACATCAACGCCACAGCGCCGGCAGTGACGGCACAGGCTGCGCAGGAGCCGGAATGTGTTTCAAATCGTCCGTTGGAAACAGGACCGCGTATATTAATCCCGGGAGCAGTTAAGTCCGGCTTGATCTGACCGGATCGTGTATATCCTCTGCCTGATGTTTGAGATACGGCGTTTGTCGTTCCGTTATAATAGGAAACGACAACGGGACTTTGAGTATTTGCGGGATTGGTTAAAGTATAATAGGGGTCAGATTCAAGAAAATACACTTCTCCGTCAATAAATTCCGTGACAGGAAGCCACATGTGAAACTGACCGTCGGTGACGGTGATCGGTTCAATGACGATTTTCCAAATGCCTGCCGCCGGGCTGTTAAAACGGAAAAATACAAGTTCGGAAGTGGTTTTTTCTACGAGGATACGGTAATCGACCGATACCTTTGTACGCTCAAAGAGAAAATCAAGCTCTGCGCTTGATCCCGCATGAAAAGGGATTCGCGAGGTGTCTTCCCCGGAAGGGGATATAATGGATATGGACGATGTATTCGGAATATCTGTCCATAATTCCATGGAAAATCCCGAAACATTTTCTCCGACGCGGATTTCTACCGTTTTGTTTTTTGATCCGTTCGTTAAAGTATTGGCATAGTGATGACGCTGATCCGCCTCATTTCCGGTTCCGATGACGGCGATATGATTGGCAAGCGAACCATAATTTTCAATTAGATTCGGGAGCGGAAGCGTCCCGATATGTCCGCCCATATTAGAACCGACTGTAAAACAGATGACAAGAGGAAGATTCAGGGAATCTGCAAGAAGGTTTAAATAGCGGATTCCGAGCATAAGATCTGTTTCCTGGTAGCATTCGGCATCAGAAGGAATGAAATAATAGTCTCGGAGATATTGCTTTGCCTGTTTTAGTTTCACAACGGCGATAGAGGCTTCAGGTGCGGCACCGAGAAATTCTTCTTCAGGAACGGCGCTTCCGCATGCAAGGGCAGCGGCGTAAGTTCCGTGCCCTGTTTCATCAGTGGATGGAACAAGATCAAACGGAGAATCCGATCTAAGAGCTTCGTTGATCTGTTCTTCCGTAAATTCGCTTCCGTAAGAAAAATGTTCCGGCATTGTTCCGGTCTGCACAGTTTGATCCCAAATAGCGCGGATGCGGGTTGTATTATCTAAGTTTTGAAAAACCGGATTTGTATAGTCGATTCCGCTGTCAAGAAATCCGATCAAAATATTGCGTCCTTTAAGCTGAAGCGTAGGGTAGTTTTGAACAGGGAGGATTCCGGCTTCGTTGAGTGTCTGCATATTAAGAGGCGAATAGCAGTTCGGAATCGAAGCATATGAATATTTCGGCAGAGTGATCGGGTCGGAAATCTCCTTTGGAAGATAGAAGCATTTGTAAGAAAATCCCGCTTCCTGTTCACAGCGATGCACGTTCATGAGACTGTTGAAAAAGGGAGTTCGGACATGGTTTCCGATAAAGTCGCGGTAATCTTCGGATAAAATATGTTCACGGCATGTTTCGCGGTCAAGCATAAAATAAATTCTCCGATTTGATTTTTATATCATATGCGGAAAATCAGAACCTCATTCTTGAAAAAATGAAAAAAGAGTGTTTGATCTAAAGAACGCTTCCGAAGAATCAGAAGTGAAAAAAGTATAAATTCCAATGAGAAATGTTGAAGTTGTTTCAGAAAAGGGTATAATAATGATAACTTAAATATCAGATACGACCGATGTTTTTTGTACTTCGGACGTCCGTTTGGATAAAAGACGAAAGGAGATTGATACACATGAAAGATTTTTTTGAAAATTTCGGAAAACGGTTCGGAGAGACTGCCGAAATGGTGACGAATAAAGCAGGAGAGATGATAGAGATCCAGAGAGTTAAAAGTCAGATCAGAGATCTTGCTCGTGAAAACGCCGTTGATATGATGGAGTTGGGCAAAGCGGTGTATGAGCGTTATAAATCAGGCGAAGAACTTGACGATAGCACTGCGCAGATTTGTGATTCGATAAAAGAACGGGAAAAGGAAATTGAAAAGTACGAACGCAAGATCGCGGTTTTGAAAGGTTCTGCAGCTTGTGTTAAATGCGGCAGAATGGTTTCGGAAGATATGGCATACTGCCCGTACTGCGGAGAGAAGATGGAGGCCCGGGATATGGAAGAGGCGACGGAGGAGTATGCGGAGAAAGTAAAGGAAAAAGCAGCGGATGTTGCCGAAGCGATGGCTGATAAAGCAGAAGAAACGGCAAAAAAGATAGGAGAAGCTGCGCAGAAAGCAGCGTATAAGACAGAAGAAGTGCTTGAAAAAGCGGCAGATAAGACGACCCAGGCTGTTCATAAAGCAGCGGAAAAAACGACGGAAGCAGTTCATAAAGCGGCGGATAAAGCTGAGGAAACAGCGCATAAATCAGCGGATAAAGCAGAAGAAGCGGCGCATAGATCAGCGGAGAAAGCAGAAGATGCGGCAGATAAGACAGTGGAGAAACTCAATGAAGATTAGATGGTTTCCGATCACGGCAGCTTTGGCTGCCGCAGATCAGGCGGCAAAATGCTATGCCGAGAATAAACTTGCAAAAGGAGAAGAACGTGCGATTACAGACAAGGTTGTTTTACGGCACGTTCAAAACGAAGGAGTCTGTATGAGCCTTCTGGAAGATGAACCTGAGACTGCCCGTATTTTGGCGGGAGCGGCGTCGGGAGCTGTGCTCGGATGGCATGCCTTTACGGTTGTGACAAAGAAGAAGAGGTTTTGGAAAAAGGCAGGACTTTCATTGATGGCGGCAGGCTCGATCAGTAATATGTTCGATCGGCTCGTTCGCGGACACGTTGTAGATTATGTGGGATTTCGCTT
>OJNQ01002748.1_pt1 | contig 10999 bp, 9 predicted proteins | sample 1597621 | NCBI WGS metagenome assembly OJNQ01 (sample SAMEA2452137, study PRJEB22498) | human gut metagenome | reverse complement strand
CTTCACGAACCAGTTCCCGGTTGAAAGTAGCCGCCATATTGATACCTTGGGGGAAGAAAGTACCGCCCAACGTATAGGTGGTCCCATGTATCTGGTCTACTCCATAAATACAAGGGATACCCATGGTCTTCATGGATTTATCCTGTATCTTCTTAATAATTTCCTCCCATTTCTCTTTGGATTGGGCAATGCCCTGGGGAACATTCAGGATAGAGCCTACTTTATACTTGCCGATAACAGTATCCAGCAATGCATCGTCTATCTGGAACTCTTTAGTCGGATTATCACGTTTAGTAATGACATCAATGGTAAGTTCCGTCATTTGGCCAATCTTCTCTTCGAGGGTCATCTTTTCGAGCAGTGCCTCCACCTTTTTCTCAATATTCTCGTCTCTTGGAATAGCGGGCGCTACCGTAGTTTGTGCCATAGCAGTTGACACCAGCCCGGAGAGGGCTACAAATAAGATCAATTTTCTACTCATGGTTTTGTTTTTTATTTAATAAGATAGTTTTATCTTACTTATTTCTGACCTGCCATGCTTCTACAGTAGTCACGGATATAGTTTATAATCAGGAAACAAGCCGGTTCAAGCACTGTGCCGTGATTAAAACCTTGCAGTTCGTACAAAGCAGACTTCTTGTTCCCGATATTCTTTAGCACCGAAGCAAGCAATGCATTTTCTTCCCAACGATCCGCCATTTCCAGGTTACGGTCACCAGTAATCAGTATTATGGGAGGGGTATCTTTGCGTACACGATTCACAGGGGCATACTCATCAATAACAGGAATACCATTCGGCAATCCCCGTTCTTTGCGAATAGTGAAGTGGGTTACGGTCTGCCCGCTAACAGGAAGATAAGCGGCTACTTTATCGGCATCCGCACCATAAGCTTCCATATACTTTTTATCCATAGCCAGCATTAATGAAAGATAACCTCCTGCCGAATGACCGGAAACAAATATCTTATCTTTACTACCACCGAATTCTTCTATATGGCTGAATGTCCACGCCACAGCCGCGGCAGCATCTTCAATATAAGCAGGATTTTGGGCTTTGGGACTCAAGCGATAATTCACCGCTACTACAGCAAAGCCTCTATTCATCAATTCTTGTGGAATATGCTTACCGCCACCTTCCAGTCCCCCACCATGAAACCATACAATGGTAGGGAAATCTTTCTTGTCCACCGGATAGTAGACATCCAGTTTACAACGTTCTTTTCGATAGGCATCAGTTTCCTCATCGGAAACATAAGAAAGGTCTTTATCCGTTTTATACACTCCTTGTGCATGCAGGGTAAATATACAGAATAATAGCAACAGGAGAGTCACTTTCCTTTTCATGGCATCTTCATTTAAAGTTTTGCAACTGCAATATTAGGCAATTTATCTAAGAAAGTTACTCTTCAGGTACTGAAATATAGCATCTATTCGTTACATTTGTACCTTTCTTAAAACTTCAAACTTTATGGCACATCGTCTGAATACTAACAAACAGTTTATGGTAGGCAACGGCATCCTGGCTTTTGCTGTTATTTTCGTAGTAGTCATCTTCGTTTACATGAGTCTGCGTCTGGATAAAAAGAAAGATGAAGACCGGAATTTCATTGAAACATATACCATTACATTAACGAAAGGATTTGTAGGAGACTCCTTATCACTAATGATTAATGACAGCGTACTGGTGAATAAAAAAATAACAGAAGAGCCATTCAGCATTGACGTGAAACGTTTTGCCGAACAGAGCGCACTGCTTATTGTGGATAATGAAACCGAAAAACTTTCCTTGTTCGAACTAAGCGAAAGAGGGGGAACCTATCGTTTTGAAAAAGAAAATGAGGAAGTAAAACAGTTATCACAGAAATAGATAGACTATACCCACTGTATTACTAAGTCTCACCGACCTCTCATCTGCTCCCCACCTTCTCCCTGTTCTATAGTAAGGAGTAGGTAGGGAGTGGGTAAAACGATCCTATATTTCCGTGCGGTATTCTTTCAGCTCTTTCCGCAATGCCTGGGCTTTTCCTTCCGTCAGTTCGTCGAGAAGTGCCCAGAAACGCTCTCCATGATTCATTTCGCGAGTATGAGACAATTCATGTAAGAGCACATAGTCTATCAGGTGCTTCGGAAGTAAGACCAGATAGAAAGAAAGATTTATGTTACGCCGTGCCGAGCAACTGCCCCAACGCCCACTGCTGGAATTGATTTTTACACTTTGATAAGGCAGGTTATGCTTTTGCGAAAGCATATACAGACGGGGTGGAAGAATAATCTTCGCATTACGCCGCAAGGCTTCTTCAATGACTTTACGCAACCATGCCTGTAATCCTTCATCCGAGAAATCGGCTCCCGGAGGACAAATAATCTGCATCTCGCCCAGTTCGGAACGCGAAAGAAAGCGTTCACGCTGTCCGCTTACAAGACTTAGCTTGAAGAACTCCGTATCTATCCGGAAGTTCAAGTCTATCAAAGGACGGGTATGTTTTTTACGGGCTATCCGCAGACGAGGACGCAACTGTTCTATTGCATCCTTCACCTCTTTCATCGTAGTTCCGGGCGAAACGGTTACATAGACGGCATCTTCCCGCGTACGGAAAGTCAGGCGCCGGGCACGGGTATTCACCTTAATAAGGAAACGCCCAAGTTCATTATCTTCCAATACATTTTCCAAAACAATAAAATCTCCCAATGAATAAACAGACAAATGAACGAAATATCATCCGAATATACAAGTGATCGGGCAACCAAAAACGGACAAGTGTCCGAAAATGAACACATGCTTCAAAAGAAGACATTCTATATATCAACACTTTATAGATTTGGCATGAATATTGACTTATATAACATGACCGGACGTTCACTAAAAAGTTTCTGAAAAAAAGAGAAAAAAACATGCAACCTTTTTTAAGTAACTTACGTCTAATAGGTAAACAGGAATAATATATATGAATAATTATAAAACTAAAGAAGTTATGAGAAAGTTAGCAAGTCTTATCACATGTATCTGTTTAATCATCAGTACAACAGCGTGTTCACAAAGCAAGAACTACAGTTCCGGTAACTGGAGCAATAAGAAAGTAGTAGCCAGCAATACTTACGTAACCAAGGACATCAAGGTAGACAATTTCAAGAAAATCAGCGTAGCCGGCAGTCCGGATGTTACGTTTACCCAAAAATCGGGACATCCTGAAGTGGAGGTCTACACTTCAGACAACATTATAGACTTACTGGATATTAAGGTAAAGGATAACACCTTATATATCGGTTTCAAGAAGAACGTCAATGTATCTTATAAAAAGTTGGATGTACGCGTATCTGCTGAAACGTTGAATGGCATTTCTGTTGCAGGTTCAGGTGATATTTTCCTGAAGAATGGACTTCAAACCGATGATAACCTGACAATCAATGTTGCAGGTTCGGGAGACATCAAGGGTAGTGGCATTAAATGTAATGATATGAAGGTATCTGTAGCCGGTTCAGGTGATATCAATGCAAATAACATCACTTGCAACAATCTGAAAGTTTCTGTAGCCGGATCGGGTGACATGATATTGAAGAATGTAACCGCCACAGGCACGGAAGCAAGCGTTGCCGGATCAGGTTCAGCTACCATTACCGGAACTACTCAAACCGCTTCTTACAGTGTAGCCGGTTCGGGCGACCTCCTTACAGAAGGTTATGAAGCCCAGCGCGTTTCCGCCAGTGTAGCCGGTTCGGGCAGTATCAAATGCTTTGCTACCGAATTTCTGAAAGTACGCACCAGCGGTAGCGGTAAGGTAGGTTACAAAGGAAATCCTGAATTGGATTACCCGAAGAAGAGCTTGTACAAACTTTAAAATTCTCTCTTACAACTACTATAGGAAAAAAGTTTTTTCTAACACACAAAACGCAAGGGTTTCCGTGAGGAAGCCCTTCGTTGTTTTTAAGCCTCTCCTCTTATCCCACCTCTTACGGTACCTCCACTATCGGAGAGAGTAATCCCGTATAAAGGGAGATGAATAGTTCCCAAAGGCACAAAAAAATAGGGGAACCTCCCGGCCTCCCTATTCGTATTGTTAACTTTAATATTAAATGCAGAGTATATCTCCATTTAATGCCTTTATGCCTTAGCGGATGGTTTTCAAGCCTTTCATCTCCGCTTTATCAGCCTCTTTGATGCTAATGGCAACGCCGCCACTGGCGGCTAATTTCTGTTTCAGTACACTCTTAGGTGTCACTACTACCTTACGTATACGATAGCTTTGGGGATTGGTATCCCAATCTGCATCCTTACCATCTTCGTAAATGGTAGCGATATATTGTTTTCCTTCTGGAAGCCAGGAGAAAGGAATCGTTGCCGTACGACTGTTCTCATCAGTAATGCCGCCAACAAACCATTCGTCTTCGCCTTTTGCCTTGCGGGCTACGGTGATGTAATCTCCCGGTTCGGCTTCCAGATACCAGCTATTGTCCCAGTCTACCGCAACATCTTCAATGAAGCGGAAGGCATCCGGGAAACGGGCGTAATTGGAAGGCAGGTCGGCTACCATCTGAATAGGAGAAGGCATGGTCATGTAGAGTGCCATTTGCTTCACCAAAGTGGTATGCACACGTTCGTTGGGTTTCTCACCGTTGTAATAAGACAGTCTTGTCTCGAAAATACCCGGAGTATAGTCCATCGGACCACCTTTCAGGCGGGTAAAAGGCAGGATACAGGTATGATCGGGATCATTGCCGCCCATTGTTTCGAACTCTCCGCCACGAGCAGATTCCTGGGCCAGCCAGTTAGGATAAGTACGGCACAAACCGGTGGGGCGTACTGCCTCGTGGCTATTAACCATTACTTTATAATCAGCAGCACGACGGGCTACATGGATGTAATGGTTGTTCATCCATTGGGAAGAGTGATATTCATTACGGGGGATGATGTAACCTACGTAGCCGGTTTTCACGGCATGATAGCCATTGTCTACCATGAACTGGAAGGCCTCATCCAATTGGCGTTCGTAGTCGGCAGCATTCGCGGCTGTTTCGTGGTGCATCACCATTTGCACGCCTTTTTCTTTGGCATAACGTTGCAGCTCTTTGACGTCGAAGTCGGGATAAGCTTTGTTGAAGAGGAACTGACGGTCTTTCCGGTAGGAAGCCCAATCTTCCCAACCTTCGTTCCAGCCTTCTACTAGTATTCCGTCGATGCCATGGGCGGAGGCGAAGTCGATATATTCCTTCACATGGGCGGTATTGGCGGGGTGATGGCCGTTAGGTTTCAGTTTGGTATAATCTGTGATGCCGGGCTTGGCCTGATAGAAATCACTATACGCCCAGGTCTTTCCTTCGCCTGTGAACATTTCCCACCACACGCCGACGAATTTCATCGGACGAATCCAGGAGGTATCTTCATATTGGCAAGGTTCGTTCAGATTATAAATCAACTGAGAAGCAAGAATGTCGCGGGCATCATCGCTAACAATAACGGTACGCCAGGGAGACAACACGGGTAGTTGCAAATAGCCTTTCTTACCCAATTTATCAGGAGTCAGGTGGGCGCTCAGTTTAAACTGCTTATCATCTACATTCAGCAACATACCGGCATAATCCACTAAAGCGGCTTCATGGATATTCAGGTAGATGCCGTCTTCGCTTTTCATCATTAACGGGGTTTGCACTGTCAGGCCGCCTTCGGCTTTAGATTCATAAGATTTCTTGGCAATTCTTTTCTCCATATCCACTGCTATTTCCGATAGAGGGGCAGTGGTATAGGCAAACTCATTGGTATCATAATCGCCGGGAATGCAAAAGGCTTTGTGATTTCCCGTGAGATTGAATTCGGTTACTTCATCTTTTACGGTGAGGTAGTTCATCTTGCGTTGCAAAGGCAGTTCGTAGCGAAAGCCCAGGCCATCATCGAACAGGCGGAAACGGATATTTAGGATACGTCCTGTTTCCGGTTGTTCCAGGGTGACGGTCATTTCGTTATAATGATTCCGTACCCGGTTGTACTCACCCCAGACGGGATTCCAGTAGTTATCAACAGAAGCACGTTCGAGGTTAGTCTGCTTGAATCCGCGGGTCAGGTCGGCTTCTTCCGTCAAGAGACCTAAACGACCGGAAGTTAAAACGGGTTTGCCTTTATAGTCCAGCCGGTATGTCGGAACACCGTCTGCCTGCTCCATAAACTCCAATGACAGGTTACCGTCAGGAGAAGTGAGTTGCTGGGCCGAGGCGAACGAACCGAGGCAAAGGAAAAAGGCAATAAAAAGAGAATGTTTCATATTCTATTATGGTTTTAGTATGATACTTTTAAACACTAATATCATCTCATCAATACTTAAAGATTCGATACTGATAAGGACACAGGCTCAGTTCTGCTTCCAGCTTCTTTTCTGTTCCGCTATACATATCTCTACTTGGATGTCCGTTCCACTCTTGCGGAAGCGTCACATTTACTTCACGATTACGTACATTTACAGCAACCAACACACGGTCTTTACCATCCTGTTTTTCAAATAGCAGCACATCGGGTTGCGGATATGTCTTCAATCCCCCTTTACGAATAGCCGGATACTCGTTGTAAAGAGCCATCAGACGGCAGTATTCCTGATACAGTTCACTGTTCCCGGTCCAATCCACCGGAACATACGTAAAGAAGTTGATAGCTTCGGGATAACCCGCCTCTTGTGAACCATAAATCAACGCTCCTCCATGCAGATAAGTAGTCAGTACGAAAGCTGCCATAGAACCGCGCACATCTCCGAATTCTTTAGTAGGCGACATCTTTGCCGACTCATCATGATTGGTGGTAAAACGCAGTTTCACTTTTCCTACGGGGATAGTGTCATACTCCGCTTTATCCGTAGCAAACAGTTCCTGTGCCGGAGCATCTTTTACGAATACATCGCGAAGTGAATCCAGAAAGTCCCAGGAATAATTCATATCAAAACCAGCATCAAAGTGGTCGCGTCTTTTCCCTTCAGCCAGCATCAGCAACGAACGCTCGGGGATGGCACGCAAAGAGTCGAGCGCCTGTTTCCAGAAGTCGAAGGGAACAAAGTCCGCCGCATCGCAACGGAAACCATCGATGCCGATTTCAGTAACCCAAAACTTCATGGCTTCAATCATTGCCAGGCGCATCTCCTGATTATCAAAGTTTAGGTCAGCCACATCCTTCCAACCGGTTCCGGCAGGAAAGATTATGTTTCCGGCCTCATCCTGCGTATACCATTCCTTGTTGGCAATCCAAGCATTGTCCCAGGAAGTATGATTGGCTACCCAGTCGATAATCACATTCATCCCCTTCTGATGGCAAGTGGCAACCAAGGCCTTAAACTCATCCAGTGTTCCGAACTCCGGATTCACTCCTTTATAGTCCTTCACACAATAGGGGGAATTCACTGATTTCTCCTGCCCTACTTCATTGATCGGCATAAACCACACCACGTTGATTCCCAATGTCTGAATGGAATCTAAGCGACGTTCCACCGCCTTGAATGACTTCTCAGGAGCAAACACTCGCGGATTGACCTGATACATCACCACATCTTCCACAGCAGGCAATGCCGCAACTTCCGCCGCCGCTTCGCCCTGCCGCTTACCTGTACAGGCAGCAAGCAGGCACAGCAGGCTTACAACAAATATATATTTCTTCATATTATCCTTCTATTTTCCAGATGTAATATTGATAGGGCTCCAACGTAATCGTTCTTGGCAACACGGTGCTTTCACCGGTCCAGAGATTCTTCGCACTATCCCCTACCCGCTCCATAGGCAGATTCAATCTTTCCTGATTGCCACTGGTATTTATCAGTACCAATATCTTTTCCGTAGAAGAAATGCGATAAGAGCATATCGCTTTACTCGTCTGATAAAGTTTGATCTCTCCATTCTGTAAAGCGGGAGAGTTGCGATACAACTGCATCAGTTTGGTATAATCCGCCTGATAATCGGCATTAGAGTCCCAGTCCATCGGCTGATAACCAAAGAAAGAGAGGGCTTTGTCATAAGCCAGTTCCTGCGAACTATAGATCATAGGACAGCCACCCATAGAAATAGAGGCCACAAAAGCAGAGAAAGCACCTTCCTTGGTTTGATAAGCCTGCACGGGCGATTTCTCGGAAGCCATATCATGGTTGGTGGAATAACGCATAAGTAACCGTTTATCTGTTACCGAAGCAAGCTCACTACGATGTGTGTCATACAGATTTGCCACAGAAGCGCTTCCTGCATATACATCCTGTAGTTTATAAGCGAAGTTCCAGGCATACAGCATATCAAAACCTGCATCGTAGAGTGCGGTTTGTGAACCTTCGGCCAGCATCAGCAAGGTACTTTTGGCGGCACGAAGCTTCGTGATAGTTTCCTTCCAAAAATCATTGGGTACACCTTCGGCATGGTCGCAACGGAATCCGTCTATGTCAGCTTCGGTCAGCCAGTAAAGCATAGCTTCCTGCATGGCGGCACGCATGGCTGTGTTGTCATAGTTCAGATCAGCCACATCGTCCCAACCCATTCCAGGAGGAGAAACAATATTACCGTTGGCGTCCTGCGTATACCAGTCCTTATGTTCCGTAGTCCAGGCATGATCCCAGGCGGTATGGTTAGCTACCCAGTCCAGGATGACCAGTATACCTTCGGCATGGGCTTTCGTGACTAATGCTTTCAGATCGGACAGTGTTCCATAAGCAGGATTAATAGCCCGATAGTCTTTCACACAATACGGAGAACCGACAGCATTCTTTTCACCTTGCTGGAAAATGGGCATGAGCCAAAGAACATTGGCTTCCAGCTTTTTGATACGCGGCAGTTGGGCAGTCAGTCCATTCAGTGCTTGCGCTTCACCGAAGAGTGCCGGATTGGCTTCATAAATCACCATTCCGTCTGTAGTTACGTCACCTGCGGGAGGCGGCATATCAGGATCATCATCCGAACTGCATCCGGTAAAGCTCAACAGCAAAAGACTGGAGCACAAAATCTTAAGGATATCTTTTAGTCTCATATCTATAATGTTATACCTATTAATTATCTGATAAAAGAGTTTCAGCTTATTTTTCAGCTGGTGGAACTCTTAGTTTCATTGCTTGAAACTAAGAGTTTCTCGTTGTGAAACAGAGAGTTTCAAGTAATGAAACTACTTGTTTCAAGGCATGAAACAAACGGTTTCCCATCTTGAAACTCAAAGCATCTTAGGGCTTGGGCAGTTTTTCATAAGAAGTAGCTGTGATGGAGAAGTAGATATCTCCTATCAATGCTGTGTACAGCCCGCCATCTTCTATTTGCTGTCCGCCTCCATTGTTATTGAAAATCAGATTCACATTCTTGCCAATGTGTTCCGATAAGTCAAAGTATTTATAAGTCATGCCATTAACTTCCTTCGTTCCGGTGACCTGCATGCCCGGCCAGCCGCCACCCAGTTCAGCGTCACCCCAACCATAGAGAGTCAAAGCTTCCCAACCGGAGTTATCCTGTACATACACGGTACAATCTTTTATTTCATTACAACCCGCTTCCGAGATGCGGAGATAGTAATCACGATCTATCGTCAGGTTATAGTCCTTCAACTGACTTCCACCATTGTTATTATTGAATATCAGGTTGACATTCTTATTTGTGCAAGCTGGTGTCAGATGGAAACACTTATACGTTGTACCGTTAATTTCCTTCGTCTCCGATACCTGTATGCCGGGCCATCCGCCACCAAGTTCCACATCTCCATAGCTGTAAAGCGCCAACACCCCCCAACCGGTATTATCTTCCACATAAAGAGAATAGCTCGTACCATGTGTTGCGGGATCTATCTCCTCACACTTATCAGGAGTAATACTGAAATAGAAATCGCGGCTGAAAGTGATGTTCTTCACGAAAGACAGCACGAGTCCCGGGTCGTCTTCCTGTTTGTTGTTATTAAATGTCAGCTTCAAACTTTGATTCATCAGTTCCACATCGGTTTCAAAGTATTTATAAACCACTCCGTTGATTTCCTTTGTTCCGGCAGGTTCAAGTCCCGGCCAGTCTTCATTGTTATCACCTGCCCCGGAGATATAAAGTGCCAGATCTCCCCAACCGGACTGGTCGTCCACATAGATAAAGTAGCTTGCTTCCGGATCGATCTCTTCGTAACCCTTATCGGTAATGCGGAAATAGAAGTTTCTGTTGAGTGTCACCGCCGGACCGTCAAACTGCTTTCCATCATTATTATTGAAAATAAGATTCACACCTTCATAGCCATCCAGAGCTTTCCCCATATCGAAGTATTTATAAGTAACTCCATTGATCACTTCCGTACCTTTCACCGCAATACCCGGCCAAGCAGGTGTTACATCACCGGCACCAGCCCAACCGTACAAGTAAAGATTATCCCAACCGGATTTATCAGCCACATAAACCACAAAGCCATCATGTCCTTCTTCTTCAGTTTCAAAATAAGCTTTCCAGCGGTCCACCCATACATTGGTACGGGTTCCTACCTTTACATCCAACTGATGCACCACAGCCTCATTCTTCACCGAACGTTCTTCACCTTTCGAGGCCGATACGAAGTAGAAGCCGTCTGCCAGTGTTTTTCCATCTAATGTTACAGATACATCCGTTCCTTTAATGGCTGTTGTCGCAGATATGCTCTCATAAGTAGCTTTTACTTTTGAAATCAGCTCCTCGATCAGCTCTGCTGCCTCCGCTGAAGAAGCAGTTTTATTTGCGATCATTTCCTCAGCTTCACCGACATGCTCTTTCAGCATTGCTGTCATATCCGTTTGCTGCTTTTGCTTTATCCACCCATTTCTGAAGCTCTGTGATCTGCTCTTTAATGACCGGTGTGGACATGGTTCTTGTGATATCCGGATAGTTGGAACTGCTGATGGTCAGTGTATAAGTCGTTCCGGCTGTCGGTGCTGTCTTCAATGCAACCTTTCCATCTTTGATCTCCGCATTCTCTGCCAGTCCGCCGGATACGGAAATTCTTACGTTTTCCAGATCAGATGGAACACCGCTGATACTCAGCTCTGTGGAATCATCTTCAATGCCATAC
>OJNQ01002746.1_pt1 | contig 11003 bp, 7 predicted proteins | sample 1597621 | NCBI WGS metagenome assembly OJNQ01 (sample SAMEA2452137, study PRJEB22498) | human gut metagenome | reverse complement strand
ATAACGTTCAAGTATTAGGGGTAAAAGTAGATGCTATTGAACGTGGAGAAGACCGTTTAGAATTCAAAAAAGCCATGAATGAACTTGGTATTGAAATGGCAAGAAGTGAAATTGCAAATACGGTTGATGAAGCTTTAGCTATTGCTGATAAATTAGGATATCCAGTAGTTGTAAGACCTGCCTATACAATGGGTGGAGCAGGTGGAGGACTTGTTTACAATGTTGATGAATTAAAAACAGTTGTAAATAGAGGGTTGCAAGCAAGTTTAGTACACCAATGCTTAATTGAAGAATCTATTTTAGGATGGGAAGAATTAGAATTAGAAGTTGTAAGAGATGCTAAAAATAACATGATTACAATTTGTTTTATTGAAAATATTGATCCATTAGGAGTACATACTGGAGATTCTTTCTGTAGTGCACCAATGCTTACAATTTCAAAAGAAGTGCAAAATCGTTTACAAGAACAAGCTTATCGTATTGTTGAATCAATTGGAGTTATTGGAGGTACAAATGTTCAATTCGCTCATGATCCAGTAACTGATCGTATTGTTGTTATTGAAATCAATCCAAGAACATCTCGTTCATCTGCTTTAGCTTCTAAAGCAACAGGTTTCCCTATTGCTTTAATTTCAGCAATGTTAGCGGCTGGACTTACATTAGATGAAATTCCATGTGGTAAATATGGAACATTAGATAAATATTATCCTGATGGGGATTATGTTGTTATTAAGTTTGCACGTTGGGCTTTTGAAAAATTCAAAGGAGCAGAAGATAAACTTGGTACACAAATGAAAGCTGTAGGGGAAGTTATGAGTATTGGTAAAACTTATAAAGAAGCTTTTCAAAAAGCAATTCGTTCTTTAGAAACAGGACGTTATGGTTTAGGATATGCAAAGAACTTTAATGATTTATCTAAAGATGAATTATTAAAATTATTAATTAATCCAACAAGTGAAAGACAATTCATTATGTATGAAGCTTTAAGAAAAGGAGCTACTGTTAATGAATTATTTGAACTTACAAAAATTAAACATTATTTCATTGAACAAATGAAAGAACTCGTTGAAGAAGAAGAAAAAATTGCTTCTTATAAAGGAAATCAATTACCAGATGACGTTTTAAAACAAGCAAAGAAAGATGGATTTGCTGATAAATATATTTCTAAGTTATTAGATGTTGAAGAAAAAGAAATTAGAAATCAAAGACTTGCTATGGGTATGCATCAAGTCTGGGAACCAGTTCATGTATCAAGTACAAAAGATAGTTCTTATTATTACTCTACATATAATGGAAAAGATCAAGATGAAGTATCAAATAATAAAAAAATCATGATCTTAGGTGGAGGACCTAACAGAATTGGTCAAGGTATTGAATTTGACTATTGCTGTGTTCATGCTTCTCTTGCCTTAAAGAAATTAGGATTTGAAACAATTATTGTAAACTGTAACCCAGAAACAGTTTCAACAGATTATGATACATCTGATAAACTTTATTTTGAACCATTAACATTAGAAGATGTTTTAAGTATTCATGAAAAAGAAAAACCATTAGGAGTCATTGCTCAATTTGGTGGACAAACACCATTAAATCTTGCAAGTCAATTAAAAGAAAATGGTGTAAATATCTTAGGAACAACACCTGAAACAATTGATATGGCAGAAGATCGTGACTTATTTAATGAAATGATGGAAAAATTAGAAATTCCAATGCCTGAATCAGGAATGGCTGTAACAATCGATGATGCTTTAGAAATCGCTCAAAGAATTGGTTATCCATTAATGGTAAGACCATCTTACGTATTAGGTGGTAGAGGTATGGAAGTTGTTTACGATGATGATTCATTAAAACAATATATGGCAGCTGCTGTTGGGGTAACACCTGATCGTCCTATCTTAATTGATCGTTTCTTAAATGATGCGATGGAATGTGAAGCAGATGCTATTTCTGATGGAGAAAATGTTTTTGTGCCTGCTGTTATGGAACATATTGAACTTGCTGGTATTCACTCAGGGGACTCAGCATGTATTTTACCATCTAAACATATTCCAGTAAGACATGTACAAACAATAAAAGAATATACTAAGAAAATTGCTAGAGAAATGAATGTACGTGGTTTAATGAATATGCAATATGCGATTGCTGATGATAAAGTTTATGTTTTAGAAGCAAATCCACGTGCTTCAAGAACAGTACCTTTAGTATCTAAGGTATGTAACATCAACATGGTAAAACTTGCAACAGATATCGTTACGCGTGAACTTACAGGTAGACCATCACCTGTTAAAGATTTAAAAGATAGAAAGATTCCTCATATTGGTGTAAAACAAGCTGTTTTCCCATTCAATATGTTCCCTGAAGTTGATCCAATTCTAGGGCCTGAAATGAGATCAACAGGAGAAGTATTAGGTCTAGCCAATTCTTATGGAGCTGCTATCTTTAAAGCTGAAGAAGCTACTCAAACAAAATTACCAACATCTGGTCGTGTTTTAATTTCTGTCTCTGATAGAGATAAAAAAGATGTTGTTGCTCTTGCTAGAAAATATTATGATGCAGGATTTGAAATTGTGGATACAGGTAAAACATTTGAATTAATCAATAGCAATAACATTCCAGCTATCAAAATTAAAAAGATCAAAGAAGGTCGTCCAAATATTGCAGATGCTCTTACAAATGGTGAACTTGATATGGTGATCAATACGCCACATGGTAAAGAATCTGCACACGATGATAGTTATATTAGAAAAACAGCTATTAAAATGAAAATTCCATACATGACAAACATTGCTGCTGCAAATGCAGCTGTAGAAGGTATCTTAGAAGCTGAAATTCATGGAACACATGAAGTAAAATCACTTCAAGAATATCATAAAGCAATTAAAGATTAATATGAATGATTGTTAGGAAGTCATAAGATTTCCTAACAATTTTTTATAAACGAAATATTTACTATTAATCACGTATACATTTTTATATAATTAAAAAAAGGAGTAAGTATTTATGAAAATAGGAATTATTGATGATGATCTTGTATTTAGTAATATATTAAAAAAACAAATAGAAAATAGTAATTATTTTTGTGAAAATGATATAGATATTTATAATGATGATTTTCAAACAATTGATATAGAAAATTATGATTTTTTATTTATTGATATTATTTTAGCGCAAGATGATGGAATTTCTTTAGCAAAAAAAGTAAACAATAAAACAACAAAAATTATATTTATTTCTAATAACGAAGCACTTGTTTATGATTGTTTTGATATACATCTTTATTTTTTTATAAGGAAAGCATTTTATGAAGATGATTTTAAAAGATTACTTACTAAAATAGAAAAAGATGAAGCAGAAAGTAATAAACAATATTTGGTGGATGAAAAAAATAATCAATATATCCGTTATGTAGATATTTGTTATATTCAATCTCATAGAAATATGTGTACTTTTTTTACAATAGATCATGAGTACCAACAGTATATAACTTTAAAAAGATGTGCAGAAACATTATGTAAGAATATTGCTTTTTATAAAATAAATTCTTATACAATTATTAATTTTAAATATGTAAAGAAAATCAATAGCCAAAGTGTGACACTTTCTAATAAACAAACATTCAATGTTTCTAGACAATCAAAAGATATTGTAGAAAAATATCATGCATATAGGAGATACTTACAATGATTATTTTTTTATATTTTTGTTGTATCGAAATTGCACTAATTTATCTTTTGAATGTTCCAAAAGAATTTTTTAAGAAATATTTAATTGTTTGTTTGTTATCAAATTGTTTAATAAACGCTATTGCATCAACCTTATTATTACAAGATGTTTTATTTCTAGAAATTATATGCTTTTTTCTTTTTTATTTTTTAGATAGGAATATAACGGAAATTTTATTTTATCTTTCGTTTTCATTGGTTATAAAAGATATAGTGTTTTTATTACCATTTTATGAAGCTATTTCATTTATTGTTTTCATGATTATTATTGCTTTGATGATGTATATAAAACATTTTTATCCTATAGATAATCAAAATATGTATTGGGGACTATTAATGCTTATCTCGATAAGTACGTTATGTGTATATCACATCCTTTATTATGATTTTTTAAATGTGTTGGGCGTAAATCGAAATCTAATCATTCTAGCAACTTTAGTACTAACAATCATTTTTTCTTATTATCTATTTTTTAGGTATACAAAACTTTATCATGAACAACAGTTACTCAATCAAGCCGTAAGCTATTTTAAGAATGACCAACAAAATTATGCATTTATCGAAAAGAAAAATAATGAATTAAATAAATTAAAACATGATTTAAAATATGAATATTTACAAATGAAAGAATATGTCAAAAGGAAAGAATTTGAAACAGTAAATCAAATGATTGATCAAAAGGTAGCATCTCTTAATCAAGAAGAAATGATAATTACTTCAGGAAATAAATTATTTGATTCATTTGTAAACATGAAATTAGAACAATTAAAACTAGAACATATTACGCCAACAATGATTATTTCAATTCAAGATATTTCTTTTATTAATGATGAACATTTAAATATTATCATTAGTTATCTTTTTGATATAGCAATGAATTGTATTCAAAATAATGAGTTAGAAATAAAAGCTATTCAAGATGAATGTGTATTTGAAATTGCAATATTTATTAGTCAGGGAATTGAAAATATTGATCGTATGAAATACGATACATTAAAACTAATTCTAAAAAAATATCAGGGAAGTATAAAAATTATTCATGAAAATCAAAATATAAACATTTCACTATTAATACCTGTTAGCAGATAACAGGTATTTTTTATGTCAATTATCCTCATAAAATGGTCAAACGTCCTAAAAGCATTATCATTTTTTTAAAGCTTGTTACAATGTAATCAGAAGGAAATAATCATAGTAGAACGGAGGAAAGTTATTATGAAAAACAAAAAAGTCATTACATCAATTTTAAGTTTAGCATTTATTTTTATGTTTTCTTTAGGATGTGTAAGTGCAGCTACACAAACAAGAAATGTTGTTGTTTATACAACTAGTGATACATCAGGAATAGTTATTTGTATAAATGAACATAAAGCAACTTGTACAAATTCTAAAGCAAAAAGTACCGTTTCGACTAAATATTTAGTGACAGGTGGAACGCAAAGTATAAAAAATTTAGATTCTGGAAAAACCGCACAAATAAAAGTTATTGGAAGACTTGGAAATGCAGAACAAAAAAAATATTCAAAAATTACATTTTAAATAATATAAAGAAAGAGGCGAAATACTATGATTGAAATGAAGCATTTAGACATCAAATTTGATAACCAAATAATATTTAAGAATGCCAACTTTAAAACATGTCCAGGAAAAATAACAGGTATCATAGGAAAAAGTGGATGTGGAAAAACAACATTCTTAAAAGCGTTAATCTATCAATACAGTAATCAAACACTTTCTATTGATGAACAAGTAATTACTGATGAAAACAAAGAAGATTATTTATTGAATTATGTCAGCTATATTGATCAATTTGGTACATTCTTTGAAAATATGAAAATACGTGAACATTTTAAATTTATAAGTCAATTAAAGAGTCAAGGGTTTGACCAAGATAAAATGTTAGAAGTGCTTCATTTAGTAGGATTAGATAATATAGATCTATCCTACTTTCCCTCTTCTTTATCCATAGGACAAAGAAAAAGATTTTTAATAGCACTTGCAATGTTTAAAGATGCTTCAATCATTATCATTGATGAACCAACAGCATCTTTAGATCAAGAAAATAAAGAAATTATTTTAAACCTGTTACAAAATCTAAAGAAAGACAATAAATATATTATTATTACGACACATGATGATTTCCTTATTGAACATTTGGATATTGTTTATGAAATAGAAAATAAGCAGCTTTACTGTCATCAGGAAATAAAAGAAGTTCAACAGGATTTAAAAATAGAAAATATAAAACATAAAAGAATCAAAAAATATTTTTTCTATAAAAATCAAAGACAATGGTTTCAATTTATATTGGTAATGTTACTAGGGTTTATTATGACAGTTTCTATTTCTACCAATATAAGTGACAGTATTTTACAGGAAAATCAACTTGCAAACGGTATAGAAAGAGCCAATAAAGCAGAAGTCTATACAGGAAAAATGAATGATGCTTTTTTAGAAAATAATAAATATTATATAGGGGATCAGGAAGAAAATCTTGATATTAGTGATGATGAACTTGCACAAATTAAATTAATCAGGCATGTTAAAGGTGTTTATCCTTTTGATGTTTTTGATACGATCAATCAGATGCAAAATGTAACAACGACGAGTGTTTACTTTCAAGGAAACAAGGTAAATTTTGATTATTTTAAAGATGGTAGTCCACTTGTGGCTCCTTATTATTCTTTTCAAAATATCAAATCAAATGGTAAAAAGCTTAAAGGAAATGCTATCAGTCAGTCATTGGCTAATAAGCTAGGAATAGATAAGGATGAAAAGAATTTTAAGATTTCTGTAGAGGTCTATATACCTGTCCAACAATACAGTTATCAAGGAGAAATGAATGAATCAGGGCTAAAGGCAGAGATGTCGCAAGTCCTTACTAAAAAAGTAAAACTTGATTTAGAAGTAGACCATATCATTTCTGTCGATGATTACTATAATGAGTTTTTGAGTGCAGGATATACTATTTTAATGCCAGAAAAATCATTTTATAGTTTATTGAATCAATACAATAATCAGACACCAGATAGTTTATTAGACGCTAAAGAATTAAATGCAACAATTACACCTTATCACAGTAAGAACTATGTTGTAGAAGTAGATCGTATAAGTAATTTAAAAACAGTAGAGAAAGAAATAACAAAGATTTCTAAAAATCTTGTAACATATGATCAATATAATTCAGTCATTGATACAACGGATGTCTATAAAGAAGAAAGAAAAGGAAGATATATCTACATGGTTATGGTGGTTCTTGTCGCCATTGTACTTTATGCAATGGTACAAATCAATGCGCTTGATGATAGAAAAAATGAAGTGAAACTATTAAAACTTTATGGACTAAATGATAAGGATATTCATTCATTAGTTAATGAAAATGGCTTTGTTCAATTATTATTGTCACTTGTATTAGGTATACCGGGCTTCTTTATCGCAAGAAAGATGGGATTTTTTGCAGTCAATGATCAAAGTTTAATCATCAGTTTATTACTTTTCTTGGGTATTCAAATAGCTGTTTCTATCATTATTTACATCTTGTATTTATTCTACAGTAAGTATTTTGTTAGGAAGGTGAAACTATGATTGAAATGAAACATATCAATTTATCTTTTAAAGATAAAGCTTTATTTGTTGATCAAGAAATTAAAATTGATTCAGGAAAAATTACATTGATTACAGGAGAGAGTGGCTCGGGTAAATCGACTCTATTATTTGAACTTGCACGACTTACAGATTATGCAGATAAGGAATATATTTATGAAAATGAAAAAATGTCTGATTTAGATGAAGAATCATTTAGAAGAAAAATCGCATTTGTTTTTCAAGACTGTCGACTTTTTAATGATCTATCAGTCATTCAAAATATTGAATTCTTTAGTCAATTAGGAGAAGTTGAATTTAAGAAAGACAAAATGATGAATTTGTTAGATGAACTTGATTTAAATATTGATTTAAATGGTGAAGCAAAAGTTTTATCAGGAGGACAAAAACAAAGATTGTTGATTTTATGCTGTATGATGAAAGATCCGGAAATCATTTTTCTAGATGAACCAACAGCATATTTAGACGATGTAAATAGAAGACGTATGAGAAAAATCATTTATGACCTATGTTATAAATATCATAAAACAGTTGTCATTGCTTCTCATGATTTAGATATGTTAGAGATTGCAGATAAACACTATCATATTGAAAGTCAACAAATTCTATTAAAGAAAAATATCATTAAAGAAAATAAGAATTTAATTGCAAGAAAAACAATTCAAACATTTCCACTTAATTATTATTTACATGCACAAAAATCAAATAAAGTACATTATAAAAGAAATATCATCATTTCCTTTTTGATGATCATTATGACCTATATGATGTGTTTTCAAGCCTATTATCAAAAAGAAACAGAACGAATGATTAATAAAGCAATCGATAATGAATTAAGGATTTCTTATAAGGATGGTGGAAATGCTTATGATATGGCTGGAACGCCTGTTTCTAGAACACTTGTACAAGATTTATCACAAAATAATATGATTCAAAATATTTCTCCCTTTTTTGAATGGAATGTGGCTCATATGACGGTCAATGATTCATCTTTTAAAGAAACAGTGGTCATACAACCCTATTATAAGAAAATGAAAACAGTCAAAAAAAACAGCAACCATGTATTTTCAATTGATAAACAAAAAATAAATACAGACAAGATTTATATTTCTTATTCACTTTATCAAAAAATAAAAGGTCATATTCATTTGACTGGAACCATGCAGGTGCTAAAAAACAATGAATTTGAATTTGTTGAAATTCCTTTTGAACTTTCAAATACAGATACTGTTGATAAGGATATTGGTAATCGCTATACGAAATCAACTGAAAATATCATTTATATTTCACAAAATCTCTATCAAAAAATCATCAATCAATGTATACCTGATGCCTCATATCAATCAAATGTCTATATCTTAAAAATAAATTCTTATAAGAATATACAGGCAGTCACAGATTTTATAAAAAAACACGATCAACAAATTAAAGTTTACAATCCAGTATCTTCTACGATTCTAAATCAAACAACATCATTTGGTTTTGAAATGATTTACAATTTTTCAAAGATCATATTTATACTCTTTGTACTTTCATGTTTTATTATAGGAATATTTGATATTGTCACAAGGCGTTATCAATACGCATTGTTGCTTGCCAATGGGTTCAATAAAAAACAATGTTTAAAACTTATTTTAAAAGAAAGGATTAACTATTGTTTACTATCTATTGTTTTAGCGCAAGTTTCAGTAATGGGTATTTTCTACTTACAATACCATACATTGGCAAGTATAATTATAGAAAGAGCGTTTAGTGTTTTGATGATTGTGAATTTAATTATTCTTTTTGTACCATGTGTTACATTTATCATTTTAATGAAAATAAACAATGAAGGAAATATGTTAAAAACAAGTGAGGAGTGATTACTATGAAAAAAGTTCCAGTATTTGTTGTACTAATAGGATGTGTATTCAGTTGGCTAATAGCAAGTATGAATCCTGTTACAAAGATTATTGATCAATCAACATATTCATATTTTAATTATAAATTGATGGCGATTGGATTCGCAATTAGTTTATTAGTAGGAATTATATTGTTGTGGGTCATAAAGAGAAATAACAAGTAAAGTGAAATTTTATTATAGGCAGGTCAATAAGATCTGCCTTTTATTTATAAAGGATTGGAAGAATTTTAGAGAAGTAGTTATTCTTGCGATATACTTAAACAAAGAACATGACTTAAATAAAAAGTATGAAGAACATGATGAATTATTGACACCATTGATGGTCCTTCTAAATAATGTATTAGATTATAAGGGAAAGCAAAGAATTATAGAAGAATATGGATTGAATACAAAGAAAATAGAAAGTGAGGTTAAAGATATGTGTGATTTAGGTGAAAGCATTGCCTTAGAAGCAAGAAATGAAGGCAAACAAATAGAACGTAAAGAAAAGAATATAGCGCATGTAAAAAAACTAATGATAGGATTACAAATGTCATTTAAAGAAGCGATTAACTTATTAGAAATACCTGAAAAGGAAGTAAAAGAAATAGAAAAGTATTTTCAATCATAGAAAGAGAGTAAAATCTCTTTTTTCTTATACTAAAAAAATGTTAATAAAATAAAATTACATAATAATAAAAAATTATAAATTGGTGTTGAAAAATGTTGTCAAATCTACTATACTATTCAAGAACAAAAGGAGATGAGGGCTATGTTACAACAAAGTGTCAAATATGATTGCTTACAATTGAATACGAGTACCTCATTTTTATATTCTCATTGTTTCTAACATATCATTTTTAATTGATATGTTTTTTTATAACAAAAAAAGGAGGAAAATATATGAAAGCCTATTTAATCTTAGAAGATGGAAACGTATTTGAAGGTGAAAGCGTAGGAGCTGATAAAGAAGTTGTCAGTGAATTTGTATTTAATACTTCGATGACAGGATATGTAGAAGTACTGACAGATCCTTCCTATGCAGGACAATCAGTTGTTATGACATATCCATTGATTGGAAACTATGGAGTATGTTTAGAAGATCAAGAATCTACAAAACCTTATGTTGAAGGATTTGTTGTAAATGAACTTGCAAGACTTGGAAGTAACTTTAGAAAAAATGTTGATTTAAAAGATTATTTAATTGAACATGATATTCCTTGTATTCAAGGAATTGATACAAGACATTTAACTAAAATTATTAGAAATAAAGGTTGTATGAATGGAATGATTACAACAACAAAATATGATGATTTAAGTGAAGTGATGGAAAAAATACATAACTTTAAAGTAACTGGTGTCGTTGAAAGAACAACATGTGACAAACCTTATACAGTAGGTAGTGGAGATCGAAAAGTTGCTTTATTAGATTTTGGTGCTAAGAAGAATATTGCTAAATCACTTGCAAAGAGAAATATAGAAGTCACAGTTTATCCAGCATCTACTCCTGCAAGTACAATCATTGAAGGAAACTATGATGGAGTGATGTTATCAAATGGTCCTGGAGATCCAAGCGAAAATGTTGAAATCATTAAAGAAGTTAAAAAACTATCTGAAAGTGGTTTACCAATCTTTGCAATCTGTTTAGGACATCAATTGATGGCTTTAGCTCATGGTTTTAAAACAGAAAAATTAAAATATGGACACCATGGTGCAAATCATCCTGTTAAAGATTTAAATACAGGTCGTGTTTATATTTCTACACAAAATCATAACTATGTAATTTGTGATGATTC
>OJNQ01002744.1_pt1 | contig 11003 bp, 26 predicted proteins | sample 1597621 | NCBI WGS metagenome assembly OJNQ01 (sample SAMEA2452137, study PRJEB22498) | human gut metagenome | reverse complement strand
AACAATGCAGTACGGTTCACAATGACGCTGCCTGTTTCTGCAATCATTGGAATATCCCCTTGCCGCTTCTTCTACTGTCTGTTTCATTTCTTATCTGTTTTACTCTAATTAAAATACACCTCCATCACAGGCGTTAAGAATAATTTCTACTATTCTATCACTTTTCATTCTTCCATTTTCGCCCACTCCATCATTATCATCCTTATCAAGTTTCAAGATATTTAAATTTCCATCAGCAAAGAGAATCAGATTCTTAGGTTTCTTTCGGATTAACTTCTTCAGCTCCTTAATCCATTCCTCTTCTTTCTTCGTTAGTTTGATTATTTCCATAATGTTCCTTATTGTTCTGTTTTGAATTAATCTTTAACCATTTGCTTTGCGGCTTGCAAAACTTCAACAATCTCATCAATTTGTTCATCTGACAGATTAGTGTGCATCTGGAAATCATCTTCATCAATGATTTGAATTTGCGGAGTTCCTGAAAACAGGAAAGAGCCTTTGTTTCTATTGCAGATTCTTATTGTATTTCCACCCAACACCTGTATGTCAGTATAATACTTTGTTTTTTCTCGTATCATAATTTGATTCCTTTCTAAATTGTTATACGCAAATCCTTGATAATCATTCAAGAACTTGCAAGGTTTAATCAATTATCTAATTCTGCTATTCTCTTAAAAATATTATACACAAGTTGTGGGCACATTGAATTTCCATAAGCATGAAATACTTCTTCTTTTAATCGAGATTTGCCATACAATTCAGATGATCTATCGGAAAGCCCATAACCCACGCTACAAACTGGTGGTTGACCAGCCCACGCAACCCCAACCGATAAAGCTGTTCCGGCAAACAGCCTGCGCTCCTTGACAATCGTCTTGCATACATTGGAGAAGAAAGATTCTCCCTCCGGTAATCGGATGCCGTCGGAGTAAGCAACCAAGTAACATCGAGCTCTTCTTTGGGGCGCACCTGCGTCTGAAGCGTACATAATCTTCCATTCCGCATTGTACCCCAATCTGGAAAGCGAATGGAGGATTTTTGCAAAGTCTCTTCCGTTGTTAACTCTTGTGATATTGGCAACATTTTCTGCGACAACCCAGAGAGGTCGGATCTCATCAACCGCCCGGCACATGTGCCACCACAATCCTGTTCTTTCTCCTTCAAGGCCGAGCTGACCCTTTCCTCCTGCCTGCTTTGCCTTACTTGCATCTTGACAGGGGAAACCGCCTGTAAGGATATCCACTCGGTTTCTCCAAAGATTAAAGTCTGTTTTGGTAATATCTGCATAACTTGTACTTTTAAATCGTTTATCTAAAAAGCTACGGCAAAAATCATTTATCTCGCAATGAAAAACATTTTCCCAACCCATCCATTCAGATGCAAGTTCAGGAGCGCCAATCCCGCTAAATAAAGAACCGTGAGTTAGTTTACTTTGTTTCATCATCATTCGTTGTTTAATTAATCATACCCATTAAGTAGTCTGATATTGCGTAGACTACCAGATAAAATAAGATGTTAACTCCTAGGAGAAGGAGGATGTTTAGCAACACTCTCATAACTAATCCAGCTCCTCACTACTTTTGAAAATATGAGCGAACGTACTTTTTTCGTCTGATAGATTGAGCCCAAGTTGTGACGGAAAACGCTTGATGTAATTATAAAATTCAAACATCTTTTTATCATCATCTCCACATCTGTCAATTAACAACCTGATAAACGCAAGAAGACAATCGGAGTCGTTGCCGAAATTTTCCTGAGTGGAGAACTGGGTTTTGTCAACATCTTGTTTTAATTTACGGATAGCGGCTATTGCAGTGTTGAAATTACGTTTTGCATCGTAACGCAGTTCATAGCCTTGTTTACCCATTTCACTTCTCAAGTCATAGAGAAGGGTTTCTACAACATCTGTCAACACATAGGTTAAGTTGAGCGTTGTATTAAGATTTGTTGTTCCTACTAACATGATTTATTATACATTTATCGATTCCATTTATACGCCATGACTTCTGAAATGGCTGCTTTACTTTTGTATATAACCGGCACCGTTTGCATATTGGTTTCAGATGCCTTCCGTCGTAATGAATACCGTTACAGATTACCGGATAACCTTGGAGTATCATCTGTTCGGGTATTAGCATTGTCATTTAGTAGGTAGATCACAAGCATAGATTGTGTGAGCCTGTTAAGTACCACTTCTTTTTCAGTTAATTTTTTAATTGTTTTCATTGCTCTTATATTTTATATATTTCTGATTTACAGGTATAAAGTTACTCATTTTGCTAATTGTAAACAAACGTTACTTTCCTTATTTGCATAGCTTTATATTAAATTAACTTGTTGATAAACAAGAACTTACAATACGCCTTGAAGCTCTTTCAATAGCATCCTTATCACCATTTTCTACAAGCATCTTTTCTTGCTCAAGATATTCTGCGTATGATATGCTATTATTACCACGCTCCTCTATCTCTTTTTGTTGCTGAATGCGGTATTGCTCACGTTCATAACGTTCCATATCGATTCGACGCTCTTTAACATACTCTAAGAGAGAACAAGAGATTTTCATTGGACCAATAGCCCCGTAAAATTGTCCATATTTCCCTAATTTGAATCTGGAAATGAAATTGCATATTTCCGCAAGATTCATCCAATAATATTCACCTAGAACAAGGTTACAAAGTTCATCCAGTTGTGAATCCGTTATCCCCTTTCCTTGTTCCGAGTAATCGTTAAGGCTGTCGAACTGTACCTTCAGCCATCTTACCGCGTTGTCTTCACCGTACACGGAACGGATGTTGGCAAGTGAAGGTATGTTCTCATTCATTGCAATATCCGCAAGTGTAAGGCTTGATTTCGCCAGTTTACCTTGCAAATCAGGATTGTAATCAACCGCCATCCGAGAAGGTGTCGGGTATTTCTCCAATAAAGCCAACTGCTTTTCGTTTAGCTTCTTGCTCTGCAAGGAATTTTGCGTCCGCTTCTGCGAACTCAGCCATGAGTTTAGATTTTCTCCGCTCAGAATCAATTCGCTTTTGCTCGTAGATACTGCCGGTAGTTGATTTTGATTCATTATTGGTTCTCTTTTTAAGTTCAATATTTAGCCATCGGGCAAAATGTGACATTGCATCTTGGGGTGATTTTACCATTTCTCCCTCGTTTTGAAGTTTCATGAAGAACTTATCCAGATAATCATAAAAATCAGGAGGGGCAAAATCCTTATACCCACATAAACGAGTATTCATGCAGATAACCTCCATCCATGAAGTGTTCGACTTAAGTTCTCCATAGCACTCATCCAGTCCTTTTTCAAAAATCCCGTTTGGAATCTCCTCATACGCGCGCGGGGGAGAGAGATAATTATCTTTATCTTTGTCTTTATCTAATGCGCGTACATTATACTGTAAGGGCTTAGGTTCAACTTTAGGTTCATGGTTAGGTATAAGGTTAGGTTCAACTTTAGGTTCAACTTTAGGTGTCAAATTTTGATAGCTAATCTGATACCTTGTCTTATTCCGTTGTCCTTTACCTCCTGATTTGAATGTGATAAGGCCCGCTTGAACTAATCTATTACGTGCTGATTTCATTGAGTTGACCGACACTCCCACGTCAGATGATACCTTTGTATCACTACGCGTCCAGCTATCCACCCAGCCTAAACGATTCGCTGTTTTTAGCAAGTAAAAATAAAGCCTCGTTTCACAGCAGGTAAATTCCCAGTCTTCGTCAAGAGACCAAAACTTATTTATCAGTTCTATATAAGTCATATATTGTCAAATAATGTACATATTTACTACAAGCCTATGTTTAATTATTCTAAAAAAGGATGCTAGGATAGAAATAAAATAAGCTCCATATTTTCATTATCTCTATTTGTGGAACTCGGAGATAATTACTCATATAGAGCTGATTTATATCTTTATTATACGAGAGTTCCACCAATCGCATTTATTATTTTCACGGTGTAAAGCTAAACAAAAGTGGCATAAAAACAATCACTTAATATCTATTATTTTTCCGTGATTAACTTTTTTTCTAATATCCCTTCCTTTGTAATGCCAAATCCTGCTTTGCAAAAGATATTTGAGTACGTATGTTATCTCCAGCGTGAACAAGAGTTCTATTTATGCGATCCAGCCATACAACCAACTGATTAGCAGTCACACTTTGAGCTGAAACAAACTTAATTGCAACAGTTGCCGGAACCCGTGATATGAATTCCATGTGTTGCGAATATACATTTGCTGTTACCTGGTCTTGGTACGCCTTTGCGTCAGCTAAAAGTTTGCCTGAACGGGCTAGATATACGTTTATGTCAGTAAGACGCTCTATCAGTTCTTTGGGGTTATCATTAGCCGTTGTTTCAAGGAATGACTGCATTTCTTCTATCTCCTGTATGATAGGAAGTAGAGGACAATCATCTATCTTGCATTCTCCTGAAGTATTATTTTTAGGGCAGTATTTACAGTTTATTTCCATAATGATGTAATATTAATCTTTTGGTGAAAATTCATATTTGATCTCTTTATCGTCAAGTATGTATTTCTTGAATAACTCATTTACATCTATTCCGTTATGTTCTAGATATAAGATGTATGTATAGAAAAGAGCAGCTGCGCTTCCTTCTGTCAAATACATATTCGTTTGGGTAGCGCGTCCGGAACTTTGAGGATTTTCTACCGATAGCAGGTAGGCATCTTCTTCTGTATGCGCAATGGTAACAAGACGGTGATCTGAAAATTCGCACCGGACCATATCTGTGATTGCTACTTTTCTTGCAGATTCATTATCAAATCCAATGGTAATTTCACCAATGTTTTTACTTTCTTCCATAAGAGGTACTATGCTTTTATAGAGTCGTTAATGTATAATACCAACATTTCTCCTAATGGATGAAAACACTTAAGACCATTAAAAACAAGCCCTGCACTCATGACGCTGTGACCTTGCTTGGAGAACAAAGACCGGCATATTTCAAATCTTTCCAGTTCTTTTTTAGAGGTATCATTCAATACTGCAACCAATTCTAACCAGCAGTCAAGTTCCATGCCATGATACAGATCATTCAATCTGATAGGGACGATTTCATTCCATAATTCCAAATATTCTTCTGGAATAATGCCTATTGCACGCTTTCTGTAATCTTCAGTTAATTGAGGAATTTTAGCTTTGAACTCCGCTTCCTTACGATCATACTCTTCGTGCATTTTGCGGATATATTCATCGTGTTCTGCTTTTGACTTACCAGTCACTTTAACAAACACTTCATCGAGAGAATCAGTAGAATACAACGTTTTCTCGTTAAATTCACCATAACATGGTGCATTGTCCTGCAATTCTTGATATGCTTTATCAAGATTGATTCCTGGGTAAAATTCAATTTTCTTCATTGGTTTCATTAAAATAATTAATCATATCTTCATATTCTTCACTGGATATTTCTTTATAGAAGGTGATAATACAAAATTCCAGAGAATCACCTTGCACAAACTTAAGTCTTTCAAGTATATTAAATCGTCCATTATCAGTACAGCATACTGCATGACCTGTTGTTTTACCACGTTGGTAAGTATAGTAATAGTACTTTTCCATTTTATTTCTCCTTCTTTAATTCTTCAATAAGAGCATCAGCGTTTCTTACTGCTGCCCTTGCCAGTTCCAAGGATGTTGGATTAGGATCTATTCCCTCAACAATGGGAGCGCATAAAAGCCCTTGCATGGCTGATTTTGCTATTTCATAGCGTCTCTGTTCCCAATCAATATTATCAGACATTTCTTGAAGTATTTCAACATCATCAAAACTTAATTCAATAGGATTACCGTAACTATCACACTTATCAAGTGTGACACGTGCGTAATCAGCAATATTGATAATTTCTCCAGTTTCTTTTACTCTTACTTTCATAACTATTCTTTAGTTTTAATATATCCGTTTTCAATACACCAGCAAAGCATCTCGTAGGCTGCGTCAATTAATGAATCTGATTTAAACTCTTTATAGTAATCAAATTCATCAGACATTGAATAGTATATAGACCATACATCACAATCATAAGTGGATATTGTAAGATAATAATCTGTAACTATCTTAATTTCTTTCGGCAGTAATTCTATTATGTCCTGAAAGGTGTAAGTAGGGACTATTTCCCAAAATGTACTATCTCTTTTTTGATTAATTACATCTTCATATATTTCAAGTTCCCATTCTTCCTTTATATTGCCATAAAAACAGCAATAACACATACTTGCATCACTTGTGTCCAATCTAAGTTCCTGTAAATGTTTCATCTGTTCGACTGATAATACCTGTTTTGATTTCATAATTCATCCTCCAATTTTCACTGTTATTTGATTTTTAAAAATATCATTATCCTATCCCATAATAGTAGATAGCCCTCCCAATAGTCACTAAATCTAAAGTAGTACCAGCTCATTTGTATATACCATATTGGCAGGTAAACAAAAAATAAGGCTAACCATAAAGGGGTAAGCAACAATCTGATTATTAATCTAAGTTTATCCATAATCAATCTCCTTTCTCTTTAATCCGTTCTAATACATCTCTGTTGGCTTTAAGTATTTCATCGAAAGACGGGATTGGCATCCAGTGGGTAACTTTACTAATTAGTGAATTTGGTAGAAATATTCGATACTCGGATCCCCAGTACCCACTTCCATAATATACCCCAACAAAATATCCTTTATGGAGATCTTTCCATACTACAGCAAAAAATACACCTGTATTCTCCTCCGGCAACCGTTCTTTCACGCTTATCCACGGGGATTGCTTTGCCTGCCATTCTGCACCAGCGATAAACGCTTTCTTAATCGCTTTAGGAAATTTATCTAAACTCGGAACATTCTCCGAACGATATTTATTTGCCGCTTCTTCTAATATCTGTTTCATACTACTCTGTTTTACGGTTTTCTCTTAATTTTTCTTCACTGACGGTAGTATTAGAAATTGTATTTGTATTATTGGGTTTGCAATACAAACACATTTGGGTAAAAGGTGAATATACCCTGCCACACTTCGGACAAATCCAACCTTGCTGCCCGAACACTCCGTTATACGGATTAACTGCGCTTGATTCTTGTTTCATAATTTGATATTTTAGTTATTTCTTATGGTTAAGTCGTTTAATAGCGTCCTTTTTGGAATATGCCATAACTTTCTGTCCTTTTATGGTAAACTCTCTTAACTCTTTAATTGATGACTTAACTTTATAGTCAGGATTAAAAGTCATTCTTTCTTTACGATTCACAGAGTATGGATCGTTACTTTGTGCTGCTGCGCACATCGCTGCTGTTGCCAGTAACATTTGCTTTAATTTACTCATACCATTCTATTATTGCATTGTAAATAAATTGTCGTTCCATCAGTACTGATACAGCCTACTTCAAATTGTGTCCAAGAGTTATCCCAACATTTTGTCCAGGGCGGAACCTGTATGGAGATATAAATATCTTCGTTTCTATCGCATTGGTCTAATGCTTCTTCAAACTTTTCTAAGAATTCATCTAAGCTCATATTACCAATGTTATTTAGAGGTAGGGAGTAATAATTCTGCTATATCTTCTTTCAGCAAGCCATGTTCGTCCAGCTTGGCTACGATTTGAGATGCAAACAGTAAATCATATCTTTGTTTCATCTCGTCACCAAACTTTTTAGCTAATTCCGTAATTTTTACATTAGCATTATGATAGCCACAATTTGCATTAAATTGGCTCTTAATCCAATCTTCAATAGATATTTTTGTATCAGAATAAGAACTTTCTTTTATTTCCCCTGTTGAAATAACATCAGCAACAAAAGCTTGTATTTGCTCTCTAAGTGTATCTGATACTTGCTGCTTAACGACATTAGTAATCTCGTTTTCAATCTGCGTAAGCATCAATTTCTTAATTTGATGACAGACATCATTTTTGATCGCCTCTTTTAACTCTGCATCAAACCCGTTAGAATCTTCGTTTAACCAAAACTCGTCAATTTCTACTGTAAATTTCATATTACTATTATTTTATGTTATTAATAAAATCGTTTTATATACTATTTTTCAACTCTATATTATCTTGAATAATCAAGGATGATAGTTGTTATTTCAAATCGCATGATTCACTTAGAACCACTTAAAACCGGTAAAACAGTGACAACCATTTTCAGATTGTCACTGTGTCGATTGGCATCAACTTAATGTGCAGGACGAATCCCCTGACACTACTTTCCTACTTAGTTAGCTCCCATTCGACTAGCGTAATCAAAATGCTCGACCTGATTACGGGAAGAACGAGAAACCTTTAAGCTATTCGACAACTCGATTTTCAACTTTTCGTTTTCAGCTTTTAACCGATAACACTCCGCTCTGTATTGAGAGCATTCTGTGAATGACTTTAACATTGCGAGGTATTGACTTATTTCTACTTCAATCATTACTTTATAGTTTATATTATTATCTCATTATACTTCCATTTAGACGCTGTGTAGTTCTTATATAGTCATCCAGTAGTTCATGAAGGATGAAATCCGGATAGACGTTTACAACACCAAAACGGTCTATGTTTACCTTATTAACCGGATATCCCCTTTTCTTACATAGGCGTGTGGCATCATTGCCGAGTTTCGCAATGTCACTTACATAAATAGGAAGTTTATGCCTCTGTACGTATGCAGACATAGTGGAACATCCATAGTTACCGATACACTTTGAAGATAACTTTTTCATTTCTTCTTCGAGTGCGCTTAATCTTAGCTCTGTAGTTTTAAGCCTTTTTTCTTGTTCCACATTCGTTTGAGCTAGCTGAAGGATAAGTTCGGCTTGGCTCATTTCAACTGTTGAGTTTAAAATATTGTCCATTGCTCTAAATTTTAATGTTCTGATTACTCGATTATCTCTCTAATTGAAAGTTCAGGGAATCTATCACCTTTCACGTGCATTGACATCACATACATATAGCAGAAATCAGCCGCCTGTTCGTATGTTTCGAACTTAAATGTTACGCTTGAACCTTTCTTGGAAACTTCGTATTTCATTGTTTTATGTTTTTGAGTTAGTAATATTAATTTGATGTGTAAAACTACTCATTATCAGCGAGTTAACAAATAAATTGTCTCTGAAAATACTTTACTTAAACTTTGTTTAACTTGTTGATTCTTAGATGCTTGTTTGATTAACTTGTGCTAACTTTGATGTCAATCACCTACGTAGCGTGAACCGAATCTACCAGTACTGTTTACATTGTAATAAGCTGATACTGGAATGTTCTTATTATTGTAACCTTCGTGCATTGTAGCCTTAGCAGCTTTGCTCATCGCTTCGTGTCTTTCTGCCAAGAATTTATCAGTTCTTTCTTTTACCGCTTCTACTGTGAAGTTGGCTTGGAGTTTTGCAAGTCTCCATGCTGACTTTAAACATTCACCGAAGGTTTTACCCTGCTTCTTACCTGAATACTTGTAGTTTCTGTGAGCGTTTTTCATTATCTCTGATGAATTGTAGCGTTTCATATTCTTGTTATTTAGTGAGTTATTTTTGATGATGTAAAACTAATATTATAATATTGATTTTCCAAGAAGATTGTAATATTGAAGCATTGTATTAACTTTATTTATCAATATTGTAATATTATACTATCAATAATGTATTATCTTTATCCCCAAATTAAAAGAGCATGGAAAGAATTATATCATTAATGAAAGAAAAGGGAATAACTAAAACTGCATTATCTGAACGCTTAAATATTAAGAATCAGAATTTTAATGCTATGCTAAAAAATCCCACTTACGAAACATTATCTAAAATCGCCACCGCCCTCAACGTCCCCATGTGGCAGCTATTCGCGTCCCCGGAAGAGGTGCAGCTTCCCTCAAACGCCCATTCTATCAAATGCCCACATTGCGGAAACGAGTTCCCGGTTAGTGTGAATGTCGAACTTAAAACACAAAACAAAGATTAATAACTAAATAGCCATGAAATTAAAACTATGCTTCATATCAATTCTATTTGTATCAGTATTACTATGCTCATGCGAAAGTCCAAAGACTGAAAATGACGAGCAAGTATTGGAATATGATGTGATCGAGATTGACTCTTGTGAGTATATAATGGTTCAATCCGAAACGTATGCTTGGAAGAAAGTAACAAGTATTGCTCACAAAGGAAACTGTAAGTATTGCCAAGAAAGACGGAAACATGAATTTGACAAATAATATAAGCCATGAACCGCATCAAGCTCACAAAGGAAGAAAAGGCAACTTTGCTCAATGTTTTCAAGAATGGAAGTAAACAACCTCGTGAGCTTTCACCGATAGCTTTCCACTTCGCTTTATCTCTGTTGCACGAAAAAGGACTTGTAGAATACAAAACCAATTACGATGAAGTGCTGGAAGCCAAACTGACTATCAAGGCTAAAGCGTACTTGGAATGCAACCCAAACCTAAAGAATCCGGTTCCATGGAAAGATATTGTTTTGATAACCTTATCCGCTATAACTGCCATATCCACTTTTATAGCTTTGTTTATCAGTTGCTCAATCTCATTAAGTAAATGATATATGAAACGAATAAAACTCACAAAGGAGGAAAAAGAAACACTTAGAATCGTTGATAAGTTCAACGGTAAATGTCCTTGCGGTTTCCCTTTGCACGTCTACAACTTGTCCGTCCGATCACTTGAAAGGAAAGGACTAATAAAAGCCGCCTATCTGGAAGGTGGAGCAGTAGAAGATGCCAGAACCACTGATGAAGGGAAACACTACCTTTGTGAGAATCCCAATTTACGAAACCCTACCAACTGGACTGTTATCGGAGTAATAGCTGGGATACTTTCTCTTATCGTGTCTGTTATAGCCTTATTTATAAGTTGTACCGCGATGTATAGATGAATAAGGGGGATGCATTTGCATCCCTCTTATTTATATTAGCTAAGAATTAATAAGATTAATGATCCCTTGCCTGCCAATTCCGGTAATCTTTCTATGGTAGATAATATGTCCGTTGTCAGCAACCTCTT
>OJNQ01002742.1_pt1 | contig 11011 bp, 7 predicted proteins | sample 1597621 | NCBI WGS metagenome assembly OJNQ01 (sample SAMEA2452137, study PRJEB22498) | human gut metagenome | reverse complement strand
GTCCGGAACCAGGATTCCCGCACCAAATACGCAGATCAGTGCTACAATGCCGCCCGCTACTGCCGCATAGATCAGTGCACCGTAAAATACCTTCTGTGCATCCTTATATCTGTGAAAAGCGATCTTCTCCGCCATGATCTTGGATACAGCCTGAGGAATACTGAAGGACGCGATCATCAGCAGGATAAAATATACATTCTGTGCAAACTGGAAAAGTGCAAAGCTCTGACTTCCCAGTGTAGTTGAAAGCGGACTCTTGTACAGCATTCCGATGATCTTGGAGATCAATGCCGCGATCATCAGGAATGAAGCATTTTTTACAAGTGTGTTATCATTCTTTTTCCCCCCATTGACTGGCAGATTGAAAATATATAGTTGAAAAGATATTAAATAAATATCATGATTGCATAAGTAGAAACTATCTGTGCAAGCTAATAAACAGAGAAAGCAACATCCTTCTTCTTGACGAGCCGACAAACCACCTTGACGTAAATGCAAAGGAGGAATTAAAGCGTGCTCTTATGACATATAAAGGCAGTGTTTTAATGGTGTGTCACGAACCGGACTTCTATGAAGAATGGACAACAGACATCTGGGATGTAAGCAAGTGGACAACAAAAATAGATATGTAAAAATAAAAGGGCTATCCATCGCGGTAGCCCTTTTATAAAATATTAAAATACTAATATATCAATTTATTCAATTCTAAACCTATAAAGCCTATTTCTTCCCAATCTTTTTGTTTGCTGTTGCAAGCATTAACTTGATACGGTTAAGTTGGTTAACTTCACTAGCACCAGGATCGTAGTCAACGGCTACGATGTTTGCTTCAGGATGCTGTGCACGAAGTTTCTTAATAACACCCTTACCAACGATGTGGTTAGGAAGACAAGCGAAAGGCTGTGTACAAACAATGTTTGGAACACCGTCGTGGATTAAGTGAAGCATTTCACCTGTTAAGAACCATCCTTCACCAGTCTGGTTACCTATTGAAACAACATCTTCAGCCATTTTACTCATTTCCCAAATATCAGCAGTAGGAGTAAAGTGTTTACTTTCTATAAGAGCTTTCTTTGCAGAACCTCTCATCCATTCAATAGCTTTAATTCCAAGGTTATTCATTCTAATAATACTCTTGTCAAAACCTAATTTTTCAACCTTAAATGTTGCATTTCTAAATCCATAAAGGAAGAAGTCAACAAGGTCAGGCATAACAGCCTCGGCACCTTCTGATTCAAGCAATTCAACTAAGTTATTGTTAGCTGTAGGAGAGAACTTAACAAGAATTTCACCTACAATACCAACTCTAGGTTTCTTAATGTCTTTTACAGGAATAGCATCGAATTCTTCAACAATCTTCTTCATATTCTTCTTGAAACGATGAATCCCAAAACTATTATCTGAAAGCTCTTTGCAAAGCTTGTATTCCCATTTTTTATGTAAAGCATTAGTTTCTCCAGGATTAACTTCGTAAGGTCTTGTTCTGTAAACAACACGCATAAACAAGTCACCATAGAGGCAGGCTTCAACAGCTTTTAGTGCAAGCTTTGGAGTGATTTTGAAACCGCTATGATGTTCAAGTCCACTTAAACTTAATGACAATACAGGAATTTGGGACATACCGGCTTTTTCCAAAGCTCTTCTTATAAATCCAATATAGTTAGTAGCACGACAGCCACCACCTGTCTGAGAAATAACTACGGCAGTTTTATTCAAATCATATTTGCCGGAAAGAAGAGCATTCATTATCTGACCAACAACTATAAGAGAAGGATAACATGCATCATTGTTAACATATTTTAAACCTGTGTCAATACATGACTTGTTACTTTCCATTACCTCAAAATTATAGCCGCAAGCATTAAATGCAGCCTGTAACATTGTGAAATGAATTGGACTCATCTGAGGACAAAGAATAGTATAATTGTCATCACGCATCTGCTTAGTAAATTCAACTTTATTAAATGATGAAGGCTGAATGTAACGTTCAAAATGATTTTCGTTACGTTCCCTAATTGCAGCAAGTAAAGAACGAACTCTGATTCTTGCAGCACCAAGGTTGTTAACTTCATCAATCTTTAATACTGTGTAAATCTTTCCTGATTTTGTAAGAATATCACTTACACAGTCTGTTGTAACTGCATCCAAACCACAACCAAAAGAGTTTAACTGAATCAAATCAAGATCATCTCTTGTTTTAACAAAGTTTGCGGCTTTGTAAAGACGTGAGTGATACATCCACTGGTCAGAAACAATTAAAGGTCTTTCAACATCAGCAAGATGTGAAACTGAATCTTCTGTAAGAACAGCAAGACCATATGAGTTAATCATTTCAGGAATACCGTGGTTGATTTCAGGATCAACGTGGTATGGACGACCGGCAAGAACAATACCTCTACGTCCTGTTTCTTCCATATATTTAAGAGTTTCTTCACCCTTTTTCATCATGTCATTACGTGAAGCAATAAGTTCATCCCATGCTTTGTGAGAAGCACTCTTAATTTCATCTTCTTTAATGCCAATAGCTGTAAATTCTTCAACAAGTCGTTTTGTAAGAATTTCTTCATTTGTAAATGCCATAAAAGGATTCATAAAATTAATTGAAGAATCTTCTAAAGCTTCAACGTTGTTCTTAATATTTTCAGCATAAGATGTAACAATAGGACAGTTGTAATGGTTGTTAGCATCAGGTGTTTCATTTCTCTCATATGGAATACATGGATAGAAAATAAATTTTGCACCGTTTTGTAATAACCACTCAATATGTCCATGAGAAATCTTAGCAGGATAACATTCAGATTCACTTGGAATTGATTCAATACCCATTTCGTAAATCTTATGTGATGACTTAGGAGAAAGCATTACACTATATCCTAATTCCTTAAAGAATGTTGCCCAAAATGGGAAGTTTTCGTACATATTTAGAACTCTTGGAATACCAACAACACCTCGTGGAGCGTTTTCAGGAGCCAAAGGTTCATAATCAAACATTCTATGATATTTATATTCAAAAAGGTTTGGAATGTGGTCTTTGTTCTTAACACCACCAATACCTTTTTCACATCTGTTACCACTAATAAATCTACGTCCGTCAGAGAATTTATTAATTGTAAGAAGACATGCGTTAGTACATCCCTTACATCTTGTAAGCTTTGTTTCATATGTAAGAGAGTTAATCTTATCTATAGAAAGCATAGATGATTCTGATATACCGTCATATCTTTCTCTTGCAATAAGGGCAGCGCCAAAAGCACCCATAATACCTGCGATATCAGGTCTGATTGCCTGAACGCCTGTAATCTTCTCAAAACTTCTAAGAACTGCGTCGTTGTAGAATGTACCACCCTGAACAACAACCTTACGTCCTAAATCCTTTGCGTCAGAAATTTTAATAACTTTGTATAAAGCATTTTTTATAACTGAATAAGCAAGACCTGAAGAAATATCTGCAACAGTAGCGCCTTCTTTCTGTGCCTGCTTAACATTAGAGTTCATAAATACAGTACATCTTGTACCAAGGTCAGTAGGATTACTTGCAAATAAGGCTTCCTTAGCAAAATCCTGAACAGAGTAATTTAATGATTTGGCAAAAGTTTCAATGAAAGAACCACAACCTGAAGAGCAGGCTTCATTAAGCTGAACGCTGTCTACAGAATTGTTTTTGATTTTAATACATTTCATATCCTGTCCGCCGATATCAAGGATACAATCAACCTGTGGCTCAAAGAAAGCTGCTGCATGATAGTGGGCTACCGTTTCAACTTCACCTTCATCAAGCAATAAGGCATTCTTAATAAGAGCTTCACCATAACCTGTTGAACATGAACGTACAATGTGTGCGTCAGAAGGAAGTTTCTTATAAATATCCTTAACGGCATCAATAATAGTCTGTAAAGGATTACCGTTGTTACCACTATAGTATGAGTAAAGAAGGGTTCCATCCTCGGCAACCAAAGCAGCTTTAGTTGTAGTAGAACCTGAATCAATACCTAAATAGCAATTGCCTTTGTATGTAGCAAGATCTCCCTTTTTAACACAGTCCTTATTGTGTCTTTCAGTAAATTCCTTATATTCTCTTTCGTTATTAAATAAAGGATCAAGACGTTTAATTTCCATAGACATCTTTATACCTTTAGATAATTGCTCATATAAATCAGAAATGTTAACTTTTACATTTTCAGAATGGTTAAGAGCAGAACCGATTGCAGCAAACAAATGAGAATGTTCAGGTGCAACAATATGCTCGTCATCTAATTTTAAAGTTCGGATAAATGCATTCTTTAATTCAGGTAAAAAGTGAAGTGGTCCACCAAGGAAAGCAACTGTTCCACGGATAGGTTTACCACAGGCAAGACCTGAAATAGTCTGGTTAACAACAGCCTGAAAAATAGAAGCGGCTAAATCTTCTTTAGTAGCACCTTCGTTAATTAAAGGCTGAATATCTGTTTTTGCAAAAACACCACAACGGGCGGCAATAGGATAAATAGCCTGATAATTCTTGGCATATTCATTTAAACCGCTGGCATCTGTCTGTAAAAGAGAAGCCATCTGATCTATGAAAGAACCTGTACCACCGGCACAAATACCATTCATACGCTGTTCAATACCGTTAGTGAAATAAATAATCTTTGCATCTTCACCACCAAGTTCGATGGCAACGTCAGTCTGAGGTGCATAATCTTCAAGGGCTGAAGCTACGGCAACAACTTCCTGAACGAAAGGTACTTTCAAATGATTTGAAAGGGCAAGTCCACCTGAACCTGTAATCATTGGTGATAATTCTATATTTCCTAATTTGTCTTTAGCTTCTTTAAGAAGAGAAGCCAAAGTTTCCTGAATGTTTGCATAATGTCTTTTGTAATCAGAAAAAACAACATCATTATTCTTGTCAAGGATTGCAATTTTTACTGTGGTAGAACCGATGTCAATACCAAGACTGTAATATTCTAATTCATTCATTTTTTTCCTCCTAATGCCTTAATAAGCCATTAAAGCATTTATAATTGAAATCTAATCATTAAAATCAGTAAAGTTATTACAATGATTTTAATTAAAAATTTTAGTTCAATAACGTATCTTTTTCATATTTAATAAAAGTATTTACGCGAATTTCTATATTATAATAAAACAACCCAACAAAAATAGACAAAATGTTAAAAGCATATGTCTAAAAATGAATAAAATGTAATATTATTTAGACATTAAAACAAATAAAAAGAAATGTATGGAAAATATGTTGAAAATCCCATTAAAAACATTGAAAGTAGTTTGACAAACAGTGGTTTGGAAATTATACTGTAAATTGGTTTATTATTTGAAGAGAGGTTGCAGATTACATATTTTTTGCAATATCTTTTTGGTGAAAGGCAGAGGAGAATTTATGATTTCTAATTTTGAAAGAAAATACGGCAAGTATGCTATAAAGAATATTACCTTATATTTAATAGCAGGATATGTTATTGGATATATGCTTAGTTTAATAAATCCTACATTGTATGGTCTTTTAACATTTAATCCGTATATGATTTTGCACGGACAGATATGGCGTATAGTAACATGGGTTTTAACAATGCCGGAGGAATTAAGTATCTTCACAATAATTATGCTGATTCTTTATTATCAGTTGGGACAGACTTTGGAAAGAACATGGGGAACGTACAGATATAATGTTTATCTTATATCAGGTCTCATATTTACAGTTGTAGGTGCAATTGTTTTATACGTAGTTTTGACATTTGTTTATAAAGATACATTTTCAAGTCAAACATTAGGAAGCTACATTGGTGCTTATGTAAGTACTTATTACATTAATATGTCCATATTCTTAGCTTTTGCGGCAACTTATCCGGAAGAGCAACTTATGTTGTACTTCATTATACCTATTAAGATTAAGTGGTTTGGAGTATTGTATGGAGCATATATCTTAATTGACATTTACAACGCTTTTAGTTATGCAAGACAGATTGGGACATATGTGCTTGCAATTATTACAACGGTACTTATTGTTATGTCGTTGCTTAACTTTATATTATATTTTATTTCTCTTAAAAAGAATGGAGGAGCCTTTAGTGTGGCCCAGGCAAAGCGTAAGAGACAGTACAGGCAGCAGGTTAACAGAGCAAGACAGAATCAGACTTACCAGAATGGCGCAAGACATAAGTGTGCAGTCTGTGGCAGAACGGAATTAGATGATCCTAATTTAACATTTAGATATTGTTCTAAATGCTCAGGAAACAAAGAATATTGCCAGGATCATTTGTTTACACATAAGCATATGTAATTGATTTTTGTAATCATTATAATATACACAATAATAGGAGGACTGAAAAAACATGGAAAAGAAACCATTTGTAACACTTGAACAGTTAAAGGAGATTGAAAAGACATACCCAACACCTTTTCATATTTATGATGAAAAAGGATTTATGGAGAATGCAAGAAAAGTAAACGAAGCGTTTTCATGGAATAAGGGTTTTAGAGAATATTTTGCAGTAAAGGCTGAACCAAATCCATTTATTATTAAAAAGCTTAAAGAAGCAGGATGTGGTGTTGACTGTTCATCATATACAGAATTAATGATAGCTGATAAGCTTGGATTTAGAAATGATGAAATTATGTTTTCATCAAACGAAACACCTGCAGGAGAATTTAAATATTGTGATGATTTAGGGGGAATTATCAACCTTGATGACATTACAATGATTGATTATATGGAAGCAGAATGTGGAATTCCTGAAACAGTAAGCTGTAGATATAATCCGGGTGGAGTTTTTGAAGTATGTAACGGTATTATGGATAACCCTGGAGATGCTAAGTACGGAATGACCCCTGAACAGATAGTTGAAGCATTTAAGATTTTAAAGGCTAAGGGAGTTAAGAACTTTGGCATTCATGCATTCCTTGCCAGCAACACAGTAACTAATGAATATTACCCAATGCTTGCAAGAACAATTTTTGAACTTGCAGTTAAACTTGAAAAAGAAACAGGAGCAGACATTAAGTTTATTAACCTTTCAGGTGGTGTTGGTATCCCTTACAGACCTGATCAGGAACCAAATGACATTATGGCAATTGGTGAAGGTGTAAGAAAGGTATACGAAGAAATTCTTAAACCTGAAGGAATGGATGATATTGCTATTTACACAGAAATGGGACGTTTTATGATGGGACCTTACGGTGCATTGGTTACTAAGGCAGTACATGAGAAACATATTTATAAAGAATATATTGGTGTTGATGCCTGTGCAGTAAACTTAATGAGACCTGCAATGTATGGTGCATATCACCATATTACAGTAATGGGTAAGGAAGACCAGCCAAAAGACCATGTATATGACGTGGTTGGTAGTCTTTGCGAAAATAATGACAAATTTGCAGTTGACAGAGAACTTCCAAAGATTGACATGGGAGATTTCATTTATATTCATGACACGGGAGCACATGGCTTCTCAATGGGATATAACTACAACGGAAGACTTCGTTCAGCAGAATTATTATTAAAGGAAGATGGAAGTGTAGAAATGATTCGTAGAGCAGAAACACCTGCAGATTATTTTGCTACATTCGATTTTTCAGACATAATGAAGTAAGGAGCAATCCGTGTAATACAAAAAGTAACAAAAAATAAGGGAAAAAAAGTGAAAAAGATAGTAGGCGAATTATTAAAGAACAAACACGTAGATGAAAACTTAAAAGCATATTGTGGACCATTTATGGAAATAAATAACAAATATGCAAATATCCGTTTGGCAATGAATTATTACACATATTACACAATGACTTTAGAAGATGAAAGTCTTTTAAGTACAGAGAATATGTCTGGTCTTGCTACAATTAATTTAATTATTGAAGAATTAATGAATGGGGAAAGTGAGAAGATTTCTGAAAACATTGAAAAGTTAGAAAAACTTAGAGATGGAATTATTGAGAAGGTTCAGGATCTTACCTGTTATGTTGACAAGTTTAACATCTATGAACATGCATTAAACAGAGTTGAATACAGATTCAGAGATGACGATTATCCGTCAGGATATAGTGATGAGAACATTACAAGAAGATTAATGCAGTTTATTCTTGAAGATGAAGATAATATGGCAATTAACAGAAAGATAAGTCAGGTAATAGGACAGCTTCCTGTTAGACTTACAAAAAATAAGTTTTTCGAAATGTTGTCTAACGGCCTTAGCATTTATAAGGGTGGAACTAAGGAAAGTCTTAAGAATTTCTTATACATGTTAAAAACAACAGCAATGCTTGAAAATACAGAAACAATGACTGTTAATTACCCTTACTTAGACGATTTCTTTAAAGAATTTAAAGAGGTTAAGTTTAAGAAAATAACAAAAGAGCAGTATGATGAAATGATGACTAATATTGCTAAAGTTTCAGAATATATGGAAGACTTAATGAACTCAAATATGATGATTCAGGAAATCTTAAATGATTTGCTTATTGTCTTATATACTTATGAAAATCAGTTAGATGATAATATTGTTAAGGGGTGTACAGAGATTATAAAAGATACAAACCTTTTATTCTTAGGCAAGTTTAGTCCTAAATCATTAGAAGAAATAGAGGATATGTTTGTAATGCTTGAGGGGACCCAGGAAGAATTATATCCTAAGTTATCTTCCTATGATATAACAGACCAGATTATGGAAAGTTATAGTGAAAACATTGAAAAACTTGGTTTAAAGGATGTATATGATGTGGTATACAAACTTCCAAGGCTTAATTCAGACAGTATGTTTATGGAACTTACAGTTGATGAGGACAATACTACAGCCGACGAAGAATATGTAAAGGCTAAGGAAGAAGAGCTTTACAAGGAATATACTGAGTTGTTTGCAGACAACGAGAAATTGATTAACAGAGCCGTAATGTCAGCTTCAATTGCAGAACTTCCTGTATTTTTCAATAATATTAGTGAATTACAGGATTATATTTATAATACATTGTCAGTATGTAATGATAAGGCTGAAAAACTAGCTTGTATTGAAATTTTAAATGGAATAATGGAAGAATAATCAGTTGTAATATATTTGCAGATTGATTATTGGAGATAAGTATGAGATGGTATGATGATTTGTATGTTGGATATAATCTGTTAGACAAAAAGAGACAGGTTATGTGGAAAATTAAAAGGGGTAAACAACAGTTTAATAAATATGTTATTACATTGCCTTTTAATGATTATGATGTACTTGACATCTATCCATCTAATGTACTTACTCAGAAATGGTATAAGGATTCAGATATTGTAATTGTTGGAATTGCCGAAGGTAGGGAAGAGGCAATGGATATGGTACAATTAATAATAATGGATTGTCTAAATTCCACGGGAGGATGCAAAGTGAAAGACTATATATTGAATCTTATGAATGAAGAAAGAAGCAAGAGAGAAGAGTAGCCTATGGTACATATATTATTACTTATTTTAAAAATAATTGGTATTATTGTATTATCTATTCTGGGGCTTGCTTTACTTATTTTGTTTTTTCCTATAACATATGTAGGAAAAGTAAATGGAAATATTGAAGAGAAAAAAATAACCGGTAATATAAGAGCCGGATGGCTTTTTCATCTGCTACATTGCAGATTATGGATTGAGAACACAGAGATACATTATAATATCCGACTATTAGGAATAAAAATAAAATCTTCTGAAACAAAAGAAAAAAGAAAAAATCAGTCTGAGGAGCAATCACCGAAGAATGAAGAAGAAAAGTCACAGGATGAATTGAAAGAGGATAGTGTTAAAGAAACTGACATTAAACAAATTGGAACTTCCAAAAATGAAAAAGAGCAGGAAATTCAAAATTCCAATTTGGAAGAGACTGATGTAAAAAATCAAAATAATGAGAATGTAAAAAGTGAAGATTCAAAGAAAACTACAGAAACAAATAATAGAAAAAAAGAAAAGAAGTCTTTTATAACAAGAATGCAGATTTCCTTTAAAAAATTAAAACAAAGAATAAAGAAAATTGTAGAAAATATAAAAGATAAAATTCATAATATAAAAGAAAATGCAAAAAATAAAAAGAACAGTATAGATGAAATAATAAATCAGATTAAAACCGTTAAGCAATTTATAACTTCAAATACAACAAAAGAGGCTTATGCCTATGGCAAAAAAATGGTTCTAAAACTTCTAAAGCATTTATCTCCTAACAGGATAAAAGGCAATCTATATATGGGATTTGAAGAAAGTTATTTAACGGGAGAGGCATTAGGCGCTCTTGGAATGATATATGGAATATTTAATATTAATCCTAAAAGGTTTAAGGTTTATCCTGATTTTGAAAATAAAGTGTTTAAAGGTAACATTATTTTTAAGGGACATATTTACTTAGGCGTGGTTATAATATATTGTTTGAAATTTTATTTTAATGAAAATATAAAGAGAATTATAAAGAAATTTATTTAGGGAGGCATTATTATGGCAGATAACAAAAAACCTACAGATGATTTATTAAAGGCAATGGAAAAATTTATTACAACAAAGTCTGTTGTTGGAGAACCGGTTGTGGTAGGAGATACAATAATCCTTCCTATGGCTGATGTTTCTTTTGGAATGGGAATAGGTACTTTTTCAAAAGGAGAAACAGGATCAGGCGGAGTTGGGGGAAAGATAGTACCAAGCGCTGTTTTGGTTATTAAGGATGGTTCATCTAAGCTTATCAGCATTAAAGATCAGGATGGATTATCAAGGATTATTGATATGGTACCTGATGTGGTAAACAAGTTCACTTCAAAGAATGATGTAAAAGATGATTTTAGTGACTTTGAGGAAATGGATGAAGATATTAACGACTAAAAACTAATTATATGCATATGCTAATATTATAAAAAATAAATTAGGAGAGTTATGCATAAACTATGTGGATTTGCGTTATTTTGGCTTGCAGTTGGAATGACGCTTTCATTATTAATAGAGAGTACATTTTTCTATGCAAGCAGCGTGCTTGCCGAGGGCGAGCGTCTTACGATGACGTATAAAGAGGGTGTCATC
>OJNQ01002741.1_pt1 | contig 11014 bp, 16 predicted proteins | sample 1597621 | NCBI WGS metagenome assembly OJNQ01 (sample SAMEA2452137, study PRJEB22498) | human gut metagenome | reverse complement strand
GCGCACTCACCCAAACTGTGACTGCTGGTGGAAATGCAACCCCACCCACTTGTAAACGAACCGGGTATGATTTTGATGGGTGGTCCGGATCATATACAAACGTAACGAGCAATAGAACTATCACCGCTAAATGGTCTAGATCTTACTATACTGTTACATTTGATCTAGATGGAGGAACTAGAACAGGTGGAGGTGCGCTTAGTCAGTCGGTTGTACATGGTGGAAGTGCGACACCCCCTACTTGCTCTAGATCAGGATATACTTTTGCAGGTTGGAATGGATCATATACAAACGTAACCAGCGATAGAACCATTACTGCTAAATGGACTGCTAATACTTATACCGTTACTTATAACGCAAATGGTGGTACTGGAGCCCCTGGAAATCAAACCAAAACCCATGGACAAGCATTAACATTATCAAGTACTAGACCAACTGCTTCCTGGACTTTAACTTATAATGCAAATGGTGGTTCGGTATCTCCAACTTCTAAATCAGTATCTAGACCTTTTAGAACTTGGAATACAAGAGCAGATGGAACTGGCACTAACTATGCTCCAGGTTCTACCTATACTGGAAACGCTCCACTGACTCTATATGCTCAATATGATAATCCAACAGCAGGAGCTCTTCCCACACCTACTAGATCTAATTGTACGTTCAATAGATGGACAACAGCCCAAAATAGTGGTTCTACTGCCACTTCATCCACTACTATTACTAGTAATACTACAATCTATGCTTTTTGGAATTATGAACTTACATTAGATGGAAATGGAGGAACTATACAGATATATGATCCTCATCAAGAAACTGTAACTTGGGAAGATGAATCTGGACAACATACAGAAATTGTTACAGTAGATTATAGAGATGTTCAAACAACATCTATATATGTCCCCCATGGAGAACCATTCAACTTATCAAATTATTCAAATGTTACGTATATAACTACAGATTCAGATGAAACGATGAGTAAAGAATTCAAAGGCTGGAGTACTTCAGCATCGAGTACCACAATTAATTATATACCTACGTCGTCTATAACTTTAACTGCCCCAGAAGTACTATACGCAGTTTTTTCTACACTTACTTTTACAGTAACATTTGAAGATGGGTTTGGTAATGTAATGAAAACTCAATCTGGTATTCCATATGGGGGTAATGCTACACCCCCAACTCAATCTGTTATAGATCAATATACTCGTCCAGGATACACCTTTACAGGCTGGTTAGGAGTATATCAAGGGGTTAGACAAAATACTACTGTTATAGCATTGTGGGGATTTACTCCAGTATGGATATACAAATGTCCTTCTGGAGAGTCTACTCCAAAATGGATAGCATATGAACCAAAGGAGAATTAGTATATGGGTTGGATACTATTACCATCTGATTATAATAAAGCCGGATATCCTCGTATATATAGTTATTATCTTGTTGATAATCCAACTTGGGGATGGACGAAAGGTACATACGGTCTTGCAGACTCTGGATACTACACATGGGCTCGAGGAAACCTATGGTTGTCTTATGATGCATGTATTAGATTTAACAATGATACTGGAGATACAGTAAAACTGACAAGGGTAGCAATTAAAAGTGTATCTTGCCATTCTGGTGGAGAATACTACTGGTCATCTAGCGGTATTACTAATCCTTGTTATGGTTATGGTGCTAGATATACTGTATACGGACGGGTTTCAAATGATGGTGGTAGTTCCTACGAAGAATCATCCAAGTATACTAATACTATACCAGATATCACTTCATCTAATATGAATTCTGCTGGGTCTAGCGAAACTAATACCGCAAAATTTGGAGATCCTCCATATGAAGGTAATAAAGGACTTATTTTAAGAAACTACACGTTTACTGAGTTCCCCAATATTGAACCGGATGGATTTTGTTATCTTCATTTCCATGTTGATTTATTAGATAATTCAAAACAATATCAGACAACTATTCGATTTGTGTTAGATCCTCGCGAAATGGAGATTGTTTTTGATATAGTAAGAGGTCCATATATTTGGAGAATGACCAATAACAAATGGACATTAAAAAGACCACTCCAAGTATATACTGGATCTGCTTGGTCGGATATTGAAAACCAAGGAGATGGTAATAATTGAAAATAACCCATACCTCAATTAAAGCTGCTAATCAGCAAGTACTTCCTGCGAGTAAACAGGTAAAAAGGATAGGTCAATATCTATATAAACATATAGATGGAGCATATGATTTCAAATCTTCTTCCAATAATTATGATGTGTACTTTCTACTGCTATACGAACTAAAGAAAGAACTTCGAGAACCTGGCAAGGACTATCCAGTACAGGAGATGAGAATTAACATCAATGTAACCACTTACCAGAATAAAGTTCGTATAAATATTATAGAGCTTACTCCAAAAGAAAGAACTATTGGATTTGATCTTTATACTCCGGAAAAGGTGCAGGACTTACAGAAAGCGTATCCAGTTATCATAGAAAAGATATACAAAAGAATATATAAAGCCTATGAAGATTACTACTTCTTATATTAAGTTAAATAAAGCAGGTATCTAATTTAGACACCTGCTTTATTATTGTAAAAATCGTTATAAACATTATAAAGGAGTTGACTAGCATTATGAAAAGAAAGAAAACCTTTAAACCACAAATTGAAAGTAGTACCGCTACTATTCTTCCTAACAGACAATTAACTATAGAGGAAGTGTTAGCTCTTCCAGAGGATTTATTCTGGGCCTGGGCAGAATCCGATCAGCCTGGAGATTACGAAATAATGGAATCCACCCCAGAGCAGGATGAAGCTTTAGTAAGGAAGGCGATGCAGTATGCTAAGCGTAAGTAAAACTAAGAAATTTCAGAAACAGCTGATGTTGTGCATTAGGCAAGGAAAGAATAAAAAGAAACTAGATGTTATCGTCAATATGCTTGCTAACGAGCAGCCTCTTCCACCAAAGAATAGAGATCATAAACTAGAGGATAGTAAACGATACAAAGGTTGTCGAGAATGCCATATCGAACCGGATTGGCTGCTTGTTTATAAAGTAGTTAGAAATACTTTAGTTCTGGAGTTAATAGCAACTGGTTCGCACTCGGAGTTATTTAGTTCCACTTATTCTAATGCTTGTATTCGTTATAGTACCTAGGAGGAATGCTATATGTACCTATACATCAAAGGAATGAGCCAGAGCAGAAAGAACATCATTGGGGATTTAGAAGAAAAAGCGGTACCGCTTGTAGAGTATCTTGTTAAGATCATCATGTTTCAAGAAACTGGAAATTTGAAGCATTGGTGCGATGAACTAGGGGGATTTATCAATCGTGTACCTAAATTACGGTCAAGTAATAAGTTTCCTAATAAAGACCTTATTTTTCATGCTATCTGGGATGAAAGATTAAAAGTGCTAGATATGGTAATGGATGACGTGGAGTATACTAATCCAAAATATACTCCTATCGAATATGATGAGGATACTATTAGAGGCTTTTGCGAAGACTACGTTGATTGGTTATCCGGAACGTTATCAAATGTTGGACAAGCAACAGTACGACAGTGTACCCAAGCAGCTATACACATTTTAAATAAGTATAAACAGGGAGAATAAAAATGAACTACTTTATGGGCGAAGCTATCAAAGAAGCAAAGAATGGAGTGGATCACAGACATGGTGGTCCATTTGGAGCAGTAATTGTCAAGGATGGAAAGATTGTAGGATATGGTCATAACCAAGTATTACATAATCAAGACCCAACCTGTCATGGTGAGATCATGGCCATCAAAAATGCTTGTAAGAATCTCAAGACCTGGGACTTATCTGGTTGCGAACTCTATACTACTGCTTATCCTTGCCCAATGTGCGCTGGAGCAATCAAATGGGCTAACATCAAGAAAGTTTACTATGGTTGTAACATGATGGATACAAAAGAAATTGGATTTGATGATGCTGGAATGTATCAGTCGAATCTGCACGAGGAAGAATTAGATAGAAAAGAATGTAAAGACCTCTTTAAGTTCTACCTCTCTACTGATCCCGAACTTTACCAGCCGGAGGAGTAAGTATGAAAGCATACAAATGCGATATGTGCGGAAAGTACGTTGATGATGTATATAGCTTATCTGGTATAAGTAAGCCAGATTTCAGTTACTATGATTTTTGTACACCTGATACTAAGTTTGATTTCTGCGAAAACTGTTTTAGGGACATGATGCACTACATATATAATGTACGTAAAAATTACGGATTAGAACAATAAATTTTAACAAACGGCCTTTCATCTTTATTGATGGGAGGTCGATTTTATGGAAAAGAATAGCATAACAGAATCGTTATTATTATATGTAGAGGGGTGATGACGATATGCATGTGCCGGTTAGAATTCAAAAGCTAATTCTTTCTCAATCCATTTGGACTACTAGAATCAATAACTACCAGAAGGCGATTGATGGGTGGATGAAAGAAAATGGAATTGAACCTTATCCAAAATCGTTTTCAAATTTAGAGTTGCCAACTGCGGATGAATGTAACCGACTTGCCACAGAAATTTTTCAGTATTTAGAAAGGAGTTAACATGGAATTTTGTACTTCTGGAATCTACAAATGCAAAGAGCCCAAGAAATACTATGACGATACAAAAGATCCAGAATATCGATTTCTATATCATTGCAGGAACTGGACTTTTACAGTATATGGAGTAGATAATGAAGGAATTATTCATCTACTTGACACTTACTTTGGGGATAAAGAACTTGAAGTAAACGAACAAGAATTTCAAAAAGATTTTGAACTAGTACTGGATTTAAAAGAATTCCACAAAGTAGATAGATCTACTAATCTTTCAGAGTTCAGACGTTGTGATGTTCGACAAGTAGCAGATTGCTCTGCTGGGGTAATGAATCCCTCTAAGTACATTAGAAATGGCGCAAAGAAAGATGTTAATAGAATGATTCGATTCGTCGACATGGAAATCAAAAGTACAGAAAGACAGTTAGCATCGTTAAAAGAGAGGAGAGAGCAACTAATGAAAGAGTTACTGTTACAGAAGAAAGACCTTTAATGGAATAGTGGAAATCAGTACCCAAAGGAGATGAATAAACAATAACAGTACATTCTGCTTTCATATACAACCAATGCCAGTTCTGTAATCCAAAATCCTGGCACAAAACAAAAACAATGGAGGAATTTAATAATGAGTAAACTATCGTACGTCATCAAAAGGGAAGTAAAAGATTATAGCTTACTGCTTAAAAATGTTCCTTTCCTTACGATGGCGATTTTTATTGTAAGCACCATCGCTCTTAATCTCTTTACCGGTAAAGAGCTTATGAATTTGCCATATCTAGCGCTGGATTGTGGAATTCTTCTTTCCTGGATTTCTTTTATGTGCATGGATATGCTTACTAAAAGATTTGGGGCAAAAGCAGCAGTAAAGCTAACTATTGTATCTATGATCTTTAATCTTTGCTGGTGTGCAATTTCCTATCTTATCACTCATATCGGTCTTAATTGGTCTGCATTTTATACTTATAATGAGGATGTAGCCAATATGGCAGTAAATGATACTCTGGGTGGTACCTGGTATATTTTGCTAGCTTCTACTATTGCACTTATTGTAGCAGCTATTGTCAATGCAGTTATCAATCAGGCGGTTGGTAAACTATTTAAGAAAGATAACTTTACCGCTTATGCTGCTAGATCTTGGATTTCTACTTTTGTAGCACAATTCCTGGATAACTTGGTATTTGCCTCTATTGCATTCTTTGTATTTTTCGGTTGGACTTTTACTCAGGTTCTTATCTATGCCCTACTGCTTGCTACTCTAGAAGTAGTTATGGAAGCAGTATTCTCCCCTATTGGTTATAAGGTTTGCAAAATCTGGGATAGAAAGAAAATTGGTAATGAGTATTTGGAATGGGCAGCTAAAAATCGTTAAATCTTTATAGAGGTGATACGATTATGAAAAGAAGAATTTTTGCTTTTTCCAGAAGTACTAAAGATACGTATGAAAAGATTAAAGATCAGGCGGAAAATATAACTGAGCATCTAATCAAAGTGTTTCTGTGGCCTAATGTACAGGAAGTCAATCATTGGAAAAAGGAAATATATGCTAATCTATATAGAGCTCCAAAATTAAAAACCAACAACAAATTTCCGAAATACGAAGCCTTAATGTACTGCACTTGGGATACTACGGAAGACGTCATATATGAATGGTCACAAGGTATCATAGATGGTATGGAAGAAACTCCTATAGAGTTTGATTATTCCGCTCTACGGTCTGCTATCCACGATTACTATGATTGGTTATGTCGTAGTTTGTCCAGCTCTGGGTTGGTTACACCGAAAGGGGTCTATTCTAAAATAGAAGAACTCCAAAGCAAATACTTCTAAATCAAAAGGTCGCCTTAATACCAGTGGGCGGCCTTTTATCATCACCTTCTATAACTACATGTAACCCTAATTTGGGAGGTGAATTCCTAACCTTGAAACGAGTAATCATATCCAGTACTCAAAAATATAACAATATATTTGACTTCGTTATGATAGATAGCAGGTATAGACAAGAAGTTACTGCTGCTATCAATACCAGAGATCTAACTAAACAGCTAGTTCGGGTAAGATCTTCTAATATCTGGTCTGTAGGAATGAATGTTAGAAGTCGTGGAGATAGAACTGGAGACGTATTAGTACAGTTTAAAGATAAATATGGTGGAGCTGGAGATATCTATATCTATTATGATGTACCTATTACTATATACAGAAAATGGGCCTCCGCTCCAAGCCGTGGCCACTATTTTTGGCAGAATATCAGAAATTACTACAAGTATGCTAAACTAACCGGTAACAAGAAAACATATCTTCCAAACGGAATATAAGTGGGTGTATTCAATATGGTTTACTGCGATGGTAGAAATTTAATTTCCAGTACCAGTCCGGAAGAACTAAGATCGTTTGCTATATGCATGGGTATTCTCTCTGATCAGTTTAAACGAAACCGCCTTCCTCGTTATATATTGACGAAAGAGCAAGCAGATCAATGCCTTATAATGGGCGCAAGATACATACAGAAAAGACAGCTGGTTTGGATATTGAGGAAGATGAGAAATCAACATCTAGACCCGGAAGGTGTAAAACTATACGAAAGGTAGAACTTATTATGAAACGTTATAGAAAGACTAAACCAGAAGGTTCTTACATTAGAGCTGCTGCAACCCCAGGTGGCACTACATGGTATGAAGCAGAATTTGAGCAAGTTAGAGATGCTTTAAAAGAAGAGAATCTTATTCTATATGAAGCATTTTTAACCAATGGTTTTGATTGTATTTCTAATCTTGACATCAATCTTCCCGGTAGTTATGTATATGGAGATTATTTATACCTCTGCGAATCTGATGGAGAACTTATTAACGTCAATGGAGATCAAGTAGATCCAGAATATGCTATGCAAGAATATGAACCAGAAATGCTATCTGCTTATGTTGTTCCTGCAGATGATAAAATTATCCAGCAGAAACTAACGGAGTATGAAATTACTAACTATGATATAGACGAAGTAGCAGACGCACTATTTGAAGAGGGATATACTTTTACTACTATCCTTGCTGACTATGAGAAAATTCAATCGAATAGCTAACTTAATGGAATATAATAAACCCAGTTCAAGAAGAGCTGGGTTTATTTTTTGCAGAATCGTTAAAAGGTTAAGAGAGGAGGTGAATAAATGGTTACAACCAAAACTTTTAGTCCAACCACTATTGACAGAAAGGAGTTAACTATGGATATTGATCGGTATGTTAGAGGTGGTTTGTGGTGGTACATGGATACCATTCCGGATAAGACGCAAGGAGAAAGAGGTATTACCAGAGGGGACAGACCAATTTTAATTATTTCAAATGTAAGTAATACTACAGAAACTTGCACTATCACATATCTTCCTATTTCAAAGATGAGTGCTTCTGCTTCCCAAGGTGAAGATAAATTAAAAGAATTTCATGCAGTACCAATCACAATACCTGGCGGTCATGATAGCTATGTAGTATGCAATCAACCTACAACTGGAGTAACAAACCATCTAAGAGGATACATAGGCCAGATTAAACCAGAGAAAATGAAAGAAGTAGAAAATGAATTATTGAAGTACATGGGTATGGTGACAGAGATTACCAAACTTATCACAGAGGAAGAGACTGAGATTGATACATCCGCTGAATCCAAGGAGCCAGAAGAACCTAACAAATCGTTAGAAGTAAAGAAACCTGCGATACAATCAAAGCCAGCACTCTTTCCTAGATCCAGTAGAGTTAAATGTATCGAAACCGGAAAAATATATGAAAGTATGTCCGATGCTGCGAGAGAATTAAACGTACATGTATCTTGTATTGGCAAGGCCATTCGTGGACAAATTAAAAATCCAGTTCGTCATTTTGAACTGGTGTGAATATGAAAGGAGTTTAAACATGGTAGATCTTATCAATGTAAAAGAAACCTTGTGGGGTAATCTTGGTGCGCCCATCACAGACAAAACCGTGAACACCTCGGAAGCGTTTGCAAACATGGTGAAGCTCAACTTTGAAATTGACTTCGCAAAAATGTACGATGAAGTTCATAACCAGGTGTTCAATTATCATTCTATCTTCCGTAAAGACGATTTGGATATTATCGGGGTGGTGAACAAATTTAAACCTCAACTTATCCAAAACATGAATGCTTTTACTATGATTGAACCTCTTCTCCAGTCTGGAATCATTACTCCAGAAACCGGTGGGGAATTCAATCATTACCAGCAGATGTTTGGGTGTTTCAAAGTTCAGGAAAAGTTCAAACTTATGGACGATGATATTGACCAATATCTGTTGGTACTAAATGAACCTCTCAAAGCCGATGGTAAAGTGACTATCGTATTTAGTCCGGTAAGAGTTGTATGTATGAACACTTTGAGTGCCGCACTCAACCAAGGATTCTATCGTGCAAGGTTCCCGGTGATGGAAGATGAATACCAGAAGAATGAAATCAGCCGCCAGATCTTCCAGAAGGCAAAAGATGCAGTAGACCATCTGGAAGCCCAGTGCAATAAGCTCTACAAGATCAAACTCTCCTCTGAACAGATGGAAACCGTGCTGGACGATCTTTATCCTTACGTCAAAGTAGATGGGGAATCTTTATTGACTAAACAGAATGAAAATACTGAGATCATTCGTAATACATTTGAAAGCGAATGCCTCAATGCCCCAAATCTTGCCAATTTCGATGGGACGGCTCTAGCAGCATTCCATGCTATCACAGATTTTACACAGCACTATTTCAAGTCAGTAGATAAAGCCTATGACCTCAACTATCGTATGAATCTTCTGCCTGGATATGGTACTGGCACTGAAACAGATAAAGTTAAAAAGCTCCTAACCCGAGTAAAAGCAATGGCAGCATAAAGTCAATATAAAGATACGTTATAACTAAAACAATAGCCTATACGCTGTAATTTGCGGCGTATAGGCTATTTTTATGCTATATCAATAAAAGTACATGGCACTATATTTCAATAGAATTCTTAAGTCTGTTATATAAGTCTGCTTCGGCAGCAGGGAGGGCTTTTTTAAGGTCCCAATAGTTAAGAGAATACATTTCTGCCATCTTGAGTAGTTTCTCGTCTGTAAGTTTGCATTCCTCTTCTACCATTTCATGTATCAGGAAATCATGTATACTATTATAGTTTTCGCCTGGTGCGTGAAAAGTAGAAACTTTATCTGCCTCTAGAAACATTTCATGCTTTTCAATATCTGGCATATACAAAGTTCCAAACATAGCTTTTAGGGAGTTCATTTTTTCTACCGGGAGGTTTAATCTTGGGTCATTCAAATCCTCATACTTGACTTGCCCCCATGGTTTACCAATTTGTTTTCCAACTTCCATACAAAGAGATCGCCTAACTGAGTATTTAACTTCATTCAGCTCTCTTTCAATCTCTTCTGAAATTCTGGGCTTAAAGAAAACTGTAAAGGATAAATCACATCTATATTTGTGGTATTGGAATTTCCACCACATTCCCATAAAGGAAGTACACGCACTCATGAACTTATCTTCATAGGATATAGAAGAATTATTGATGAAAGTATGGGCTGCTACATATCCAAAGAAAGAGTAGTTCAATTCAAATACTTTATCCCTTATGTCTAATCTTTTTATTCGTTGTTCGTAATCCTGTGGCAGTTGGACGTACAACTCTAAAGTTTCTCTTTTTATTCTCTCATTCTGTGTCTCCTTTGATACCCCACCAGGCATAACTCCCCATCTCCTATAAATTTAGTAGCGGATTTAGTAACCCTATATATATATATTATATAGGATTCGCCAAAATAAATCAACCTTTTTATTATAAGTTTCACGAATATGGTATGTGTAAAGGTAAATTTTTTATAAATTTTGAAAATGAGGTGGAAAACCTATGGAAGTTAGATCAGCCCATAACACTTTTTGATGGGGTACAGCTAGCAAGCAGTGCAATATAAAATTCACATACTATATAGATTTAATATTGTATATGCCTTACTTAGAGATCAATGCGAACCGGTTAATAATCAATTAAAATGACATTTTATAGACTAATTATTGTTTATATTTAACTAGTTATAACTTTGTATTGGGGTATAAATGATGATTTATACCTGAAAATGAATATTTAAAGACAGTAAATAGTATATATCTAACTTAAAAATGAATAACCGTAGGAAAAATTCATCCACACGGTACAGTATTCACCCCGAGAAATACCAGAGAACAAGCGAATTTACGGGAGGGATATATAATATAGATATATAAATATAGATATAGAAACAAATATAAATATTAGATAGATAAGAGTGTTAAGGAAATTTAATCTAAAAATAAAAAATCTAAAGATTTCTTTTATTTTTAGAGGGGAGCGCGGGGTGGGAACCCCAGCGCATTTGAATTTCCAAACTTTTCAGGGTTTGTACATCTAGCTAAGCGATTGCTCCCTCTGGCACCGCCCAG
>OJNQ01002729.1_pt1 | contig 11038 bp, 6 predicted proteins | sample 1597621 | NCBI WGS metagenome assembly OJNQ01 (sample SAMEA2452137, study PRJEB22498) | human gut metagenome | reverse complement strand
GGTCTGGTAGGCATTACAGCGGGCTGCGATGCGGTAGATGCGGTCGGCGCGGCGGTCATTGGAGTTGTCTGTGGAATCCTGATTGTACTGGCGATAGAATTTTTTGATAAAATTGCAAAAATAGACGACCCTGTAGGCGCTGTTTCCGTACACTGTGTCTGCGGCGCTGCAGGAACGGTTCTGACCGGTCTGTTTGCCACAGGGGAGACTACAGAGGCAGGACTTTTCTATGGAGGCGGCGCGCACTTTCTGGGAATCCAGGTATTAGGCGTGCTTGCTGTAGCAGCGTATGTTGCGGTGGTTATCACCATTGTATTTTTAGCAATTAAACATACCATCGGGCTGCGTGTAAAACCGGAAGAAGAGCTTGCCGGATTGGATGTTTCGGAACATGGACTGTTTACCGCATATGCCGGATTTTCTATGCTGCCGGACACCATTGCGGAGGATGTGGACACCAATACGGTCTTTGCCATGGGAGATGTGCCGGAAGCTGAAGCTGTACCGGTGAAGACGGTTCCTGCATTTGAAGAAGGAACGCCGAAATTCACGAAGGTGGAAATTGTCTGCAAGGAATCAAAGCTTGAGGCATTAAAAGCGGCAATGATGAATCTGGGAATTACAGGCATGACCGTATCGCACGTTCTTGGATGCGGCGTACAGAAAGGAAAACCGGAGTATTACCGCGGCGTACAGATTGAGGCAAACCTGCTTCCGAAAATCCAGGTAGAAATCGTGGTGAGCAAAGTTCCTGTCCGCAGTGTTATCGAAACGGCTAAGAAAGTGCTTTATACAGGACATATCGGAGACGGTAAGATTTTCGTTTATGATGTGGAAAATGTTGTAAAAATCAGAACCGGTGAAGAGGGCTTTGATGCTCTGCAGGATGTAGAATAAATTTAAAATAAGGGAACTGTTTACAGCGCGCATGGAACAGTTCCCGAAAAATGGAGGTAAAATGTATGTGTTCGATTATGGGATATTGCGGACCGGTAGTCGATTTAGATAAATTTAAAGAAGGTTTCCAAAGAACCATTTCCAGAGGTCCGGATGACAGCCGGATCGTTGATACGGGAAATGGTCTTCTTGGATTTCACAGACTGGCCATTATGGGATTAACACCGTCCGGAATGCAGCCTTTCCAATTGGATGGAAGTTACGTGGTCTGCAACGGAGAAATTTATGGATTTGAAAAGATCAAAGAAGAATTGTCTGACCGATATAGCTTTGCAAGCGATTCAGACTGTGAGATCCTTCTGCCCTTGTATAAAGAATATGGCACAGATATGTTTGCTATGCTGGATGCAGAATTCGCATGTATTCTCTATGACGGCGATACAGGTGAATATATTGCGGCAAGAGATCCCATTGGAATCCGTCCTCTCTATTACGGATATGATGAAAAAGGTGTGATCCTGTTTGCAAGTGAAGCGAAAAACCTGGTAGGGCTTACTGACAAAATCATGCCTTTTCCTCCGGGATATTATTATAAAAACGGCAGTTTTACCTGCTATTGCGATATAACAAAATCAGAACACATATGCCGGGATGATTTAGAAACCGTATGCCGGAATATCTACGACCTGCTGATCGAAGGAGTAAAGAAACGGCTTGTAGCGGATGCGAAGGTAGGTTTTCTGCTTTCGGGCGGGCTGGATTCCTCGCTCGTCTGTGCGATCGCCGCTAAAGAGAGCCGGAAACCTATCCGTACGTTTGCCATCGGGATGCGTGAAGACGCCATTGATTTAAAGTATGCGAAGCAGACAGCAGAGTACATCGGAAGCGAACATACGGAAATATATATGACGCCGGAGGAAGTGATCGATACGCTGGAAGAGGTGATTCATGTTCTGGGGACTTACGATATTACTACGATACGTGCATCTGTGGGTATGTATCTGGTATGTAGGGCAATTCATGAGCAGACAGATATCCGCGTACTTCTCACCGGTGAAATATCGGATGAATTATTTGGATATAAATATACTGATTTCGCCCCCGGTCCGGAGGCGTTCCAAGAAGAATCCGTGAAAAGAATCCGTGAACTTCATATGTATGATGTACTAAGGGCAGACCGCTGTATCTCTTCCAATTCTCTTGAGGCAAGAGTTCCGTTCGGAGATCTGGATTTTGTGACTTACGTTATGGCAGTCGATCCGGAACTGAAAATGAATCATTACGGAAAAGGGAAATATCTTCTCCGTCATGCATTTCAGGAGGATTCGTACCTTCCGCAAGAAATCCTGTGGAGAGAAAAAGCAGCGTTTTCAGACGCAGTAGGTCATTCCATGGTGGATTATCTGAAAGAATACGCAGAATCCGTTTACACAGATCAGGAGATGGAAACATTATCAGAAAAGTATACCTATGCACGTCCGTTTACGAAAGAATCTTTGTTGTACAGGGAAATCTTTGAAAAATATTATCCGGGGCAGGCGGAAATGATCGCCGGATTCTGGATGCCGAACAAAGAGTGGGAGGGGTGTGACGTCAATGACCCTTCAGCCAGAGTGCTTTCAAACTATGGAGAAAGCGGAAAATAATAGAAAGAGGAATGACAATTTATGACAAAGTATATTTTTGTGACCGGAGGCGTGGTATCCGGGCTTGGAAAAGGAATTACGGCAGCCTCCCTTGGGCGGCTTTTAAAAGCCAGAGGTTATAAGGTGGCCGCTCAGAAGTTAGATCCTTATATTAATGTAGATCCGGGAACTATGAGCCCGTATCAGCATGGAGAGGTGTTTGTCACGGAAGACGGCGCGGAGACAGATCTGGATCTGGGACATTATGAGAGATTTATTGATGAAAACCTGAATAAATATTCCAATCTGACGACAGGAAAAGTCTATTGGAATGTGTTGAATAAGGAAAGAAGGGGAGAATATCTGGGCTCTACTGTTCAGGTGATCCCGCATATCACCAATGAAATCAAAGAATTTGTCTATCGCGTAGGGAAACAGACGGATGCAGACGTGGTAATTACGGAAATCGGAGGAACAATAGGAGATATTGAATCCCAGCCTTTTTTAGAAGCAGTCCGCCAGATTTCTCTGGAAGTGGGACGGGAAAACAGCCTGTTTATTCATGTGACACTCGTCCCTTATTTAAGCGGCTCGGACGAACACAAATCAAAGCCTACGCAGCACTCTGTACGGGAACTGCAGGGAATGGGAATCCACCCGAATCTCATTGTACTTCGGTGCGATAAACCTTTGGAGGAATCTATTTTTCAGAAGATTTCTCTTTTCTGCAATGTGAAGCCGGACTGCGTGATCGAAAACCGCACGCTGTCAAATTTATATGAAGCGCCCCTTATGCTGGAGCAGTCCGGCTTTTCTTCTGTAGTTTGCAGAGAGCTTCATTTAGAGGCAAAGGAAGCCCGGCTTGAAGACTGGAAAAAAATGGTGGAACAGATAAAAAATCGTACCCGGGAAGTACATATCGGACTGGTCGGGAAATATGTAAAGCTTCATGACGCCTATCTGTCCGTAGTGGAAGCTTTAAATCATGCAGGCTATGCGCAGAATGCTTATATCCGTATTCATTGGATCGATTCAGAGAATATTACGAAAGAAAACGTAGCTCAGATTTTCCGGGGAATACACGGGATCATCGTTCCCGGCGGTTTTGGAAACAGAGGAATTGAAGGAATGATCACTGCAGCTGAATATGCCAGAAAGAATCGGATTCCTTATTTCGGGATCTGTCTTGGCATGCAGATTGCCGTCATTGAATATGCCAGGAATGAGGCTGGACTTCCGGAAGCACATTCCGGGGAATTTGATGAGCAGTGCAGGGACAAGGTTATTGATTTTATGCCGGGACAAAGTGATGATATTGATAAGGGAGGCACACTCCGACTTGGAAATTACCCTTGTGTGATTCAGCCGGGAACACAAATGGAGCATTGCTATCAGCGCTCGGTCATTCAAGAGCGCCATCGTCACCGCTACGAATTAAATAATCAGTACCGCGAACTGCTTACCGATGCAGGTCTGGTGATCAGCGGAACTTCCCCTGATGGCCGTTTGGCAGAAACCATCGAGCTTGCGGATCATCCGTTTTATATCGGAGTGCAGTTTCATCCGGAATTTACAAGCCGCCCCAACCGGCCGCATCCGCTGTTTCAAGGATTTATTTCAGCGGCTTTCCATGAAAATACGAAACAAGAGGAGTGAACAGATATGGCGATTCATGAAGAATGCGGCGTGTTCGGAATTTTAAGCAGAAAAAGAGAACGTCTTGGGAAACTGGTTTATTATGGACTCTATGCACTTCAGCACAGAGGGCAGGAAAGCTGCGGCATTGTTGTAAATGACGATGGCGTCTTTTCGTCGTATAAGGATTTGGGGCTTGTAAGCGAAGTATTTTCTGAGGATACTCTGGCACATCTTTCGGAAGGAAATATGGCCGTGGGACATGTGCGGTACGGAACGACAGGAAGAAATAATCGAAAGAATTGTCAGCCTATAGAGGTGAACCATCAGAAAGGGAAAATGGCGCTGGCACATAATGGAAATTTAAGCAATGCGTTAGAGCTTCGTGATAAATTGGAATTATCAGGAGCAATTTTCCATACAACCAGCGATACAGAAACGATTGCGTATATGATTACAAGAGAAAGGCTTACTGCGCCTAGTATCGAGGAGGCGGTAAGCCGCGCCATTGTAGCTTCTATACCAAGCTTCTTTGGAAGGAGCATATTCTCTTATATTAATGTCTTCTGCTAAAATGATCGCAGTGAGAGATCCGTATGGATTCCGTCCCCTTTGTTACGGGAAAATGCCGGACGGCTCCTATGTGATTGCCTCGGAAAGCTGCGCCCTGACATCTGTAGGCGCGGAACTGATCAGGGATCTTCTTCCGGGAGAGATCCTGGTATTTAGCGAAGAAGGCGTCGAGTCGCGCCGGGAACACTGCGGCACGCAGAAACAGAAGACCTGTATATTTGAATATATTTATTTTGCAAGACCGGACTCTGTCATTGATAAGATCTCTGTATCAGCAGCAAGAATTCAGGCTGGGAAACTATTAGCACAGACAAAACCGGTCAAGGCGGATATTGTAATCGGCGTTCCGGACAGCGGTCTGGACGCGGCGCTTGGATTTTCTGAAGTTTCAGGAATTCCTTATGGAATCGGACTTGTCAAGAACAAATACATTGGAAGAACTTTTATATCTCCCGGTCAAAAAGAACGGATCGATCTGGTGCGGATGAAGTTGAGTCCGATCCCATCGGTTATTCAGGGAAAACGAGTAGTTTTAATTGATGATTCCATTGTAAGAGGAACTACAAGCAGACAGCTTGTAAGTCTTTTAAGAGAGGCAGGCGCAAAAGAGATCCATCTAAGAATCTCTGCACCTCCGTTTCTGCATCCGTGTTATTATGGTACAGACATCGATTCGGAAGAAAATCTTATTGCATCCCACCATGGAGAAAAAGAGGTCGCCACGCTCATCGGGGCGGATTCACTTGGCTATCTTCCGTTGGAATGCCTTCATGAACTGACAGGAACGCATTCATATTGTGACGCTTGTTTTAGCGGGAAATACGCGACTGAAATTCCCACAGATGTCCGAAAGGACCGATTTGAACAAAAATTATCCGAGAGGTGAAACAAATGGAAAAATGGAATAAGAAGCTTCTTCTGGAAGACGGAAGTCAATTTTATGGCTATGGGTTTGGCAGTCAGGAAGAGAAAATAACGGAAATAGTATTTAATACGGCGCCGGTTGGGTATCAGGAGATCCTTTCTGATCCATCCTACACATATCAGACCGTTGTTATGGCATATCCGTTGATCGGAAATTACGGGATTGCAAAAGAAGACTTTGAGACAAAACAACCTTCCATCGGCGGGCTTGCCGTGAGAGATTATAATGATATTCCTTCCAATTTCCGCAGCGCCGCCACGCTGGACGAGGTGATGAAACAGTATCATATTCCCGGTATTTACGGCATTGATACGAGAAAACTGGTAAGAAAGATCCGGGATTTCGGAAGTTGTAAGGCGCTGCTTACAGATGCGCAGACATCGCCGGAAGAAGGATTGAAAAAACTGGCAGGATTTGAGATTCCGAAAGATGCCGTAGAAAAGGTCAGTTCTAAAGAAATAAGATACTGTGCCGCCAAACAGGAAAATTATCTTGTGGCGGCCATTGATTGCGGAATAAAAGAAAATATTATACGAAGTTTAAATGCAAGAGGCTGCAGCGTCATGGTATATCCATGGAACACTTCTTATGAAGAAATTCAAAAACAAAACCCGGACGGCGTCTTTTTGTCTAATGGACCGGGCAATCCGAAGGATGTAAAGCCGGTTCTGGAACTGGTACGGAAAATAAGAGGAAACTTTCCATTATTTGGAATATGCCTTGGACATCAGATGATCGGGCTTGCCTATGGCGCGGGGACTTATAAGTTGAAATTCGGACACCGGGGAGGAAACCATCCGGTAAAAAACTTAAAAACCGGGAAAATAGAAATCACGTCCCAGAATCATTCTTATGCTGTAGATTATGCCAGTCTGAAAAATACCGATCTGGAGATGACCCATATCAATCTGCTGGATCATACAGTAGAAGGAATTGCCTGCAGAAAAGATCATGTTTTCAGCGTCCAGTATCATCCGGAAAGCGCTCCCGGACCTCAGGACAGCGGGTATTTGTTTGATCAATTTATACAGATGATGGAGGAAAACAAACATGGCAAAGCGAACTGATATAAAGAAAATACTGGTTATTGGTTCTGGTCCTATTGTAATCGGACAGGCAGCGGAATTTGATTATGCGGGAACACAGGCATGTCTTGCGCTGAAAGAAGAGGGGTATGAAGTAATCCTGTGCAATTCCAATCCGGCGACTATAATGACAGACCCTGCCATTGCAGATAAAGTTTATATGGAGCCTCTTACATTGGAATATATGGCAAAAATCGTCCGCCATGAGCGTCCGGACGCCATAGTACCCGGAATCGGAGGGCAGACAGGACTGAATCTTGCAATGCAGCTCGAGAAAAAAGGAGTTTTGAAAGAATGTCAGACAGAACTGCTTGGAACTGGAAGTGAAAGCATCCGGCAGGCAGAAGACAGAGAACTGTTTAAAGAATTGTGCGAAAAATTAGGAGAACCGGTACTGCCGTCCCTTGTCGCCAATACAGCAGAAGAAGCCCTTCAGGCGGCAAAGACCATCGGTTATCCGGTAGTTCTGCGTCCGGCTTTTACTCTGGGCGGAACCGGGGGAGGGTTTGCAGACGATGAACAGGAATTTCTGGGGCTTATTCATAATGCGCTTGCCTTGTCGCCGGTTCATCAGGTATTGGTTGAAAAAAGCATTAAAGGTTTTAAAGAAATTGAATATGAAGTCATTCGTGATTCTAATGATACGGCAATTACGGTGTGCAACATGGAAAATCTGGATCCGGTAGGAATCCATACAGGAGATTCGATCGTAGTCTGCCCATCCCAAACCTTGACGAATAAGGAATACCAGATGCTGCGAGACAGTGCGCTAAGGCTGATCCGGGCTCTTAGGGTGGAAGGGGGATGCAATGTACAGTTCGCACTGGATCCTCATTCTTTCCGGTACTACGTTATCGAAGTGAACCCACGTGTTTCCCGTTCTTCTGCACTGGCGTCAAAAGCAAGCGGATATCCCATTGCCAGAGTGTCTGCAAAAATCAGCGTAGGTATGACTCTGGACGAGATCCCCCTTGTAAACACCCCTGCTTCCTTTGAGCCTGCCTTAGATTATGTAGTAACGAAAATGCCTCGTTTTCCGTTTGATAAGTTTGCAGATGCCAATCAAAAGTTAGGCACGCAGATGAAAGCGACCGGAGAGGTGATGAGCATTGGACGAACATTTGAAGAAAGTCTGTTAAAGGCGATCCGTTCCCTGGAAACGGGAGTATTTCATCTATATATGGAGAAATTCGATGAAAAGACAAGGGAAGAGCTTCTTTCCTATATAAAAGCAGGAACGGACGACAGGATCTTTGCCGTTGCACAATTATTAAGACTTGGCTGCAATGTTCAGCAAATTGCTTTTGAAACAAAGATTGACGGCTTTTTCCTGGAAAAAATGAAGAAAATCATAGAAATGGAAAATATGTTAAAAGCAAATCCATGGAACAGGGACGTCCTGCATGAGGCAAAAAGAGGAGGATTTTCCGATCGCGCTGTGGCATGGCTCTGGAATACAGACGAAGATACTGTCTTTCGCATTAGAAAAGAAATGCATCTGTTCCCGGTTTATAAAATGATCGACACCTGCGCTTCTGAATTTGACAGTTATGTCCCTTATTTTTATTCTACTTACGAAGAAGAAAACGAATCGATAGCAGAGGACAGAAAAAAAATTCTGGTGCTTGGATCAGGTCCTATCCGAATCGGTCAGGGCGTAGAGTTTGATTATTCGACAGTTCATGCCGTAAAAACAATACGCAATGCCGGATATGAGGCCATTGTGATCAACAATAATCCGGAAACAGTTTCTACGGATTATACGACTTCCGATAAGCTGTATTTTGAACCTCTCTGTGTCGAAGACGTGATGAACGTAATTGAACTGGAGCGGCCGGATGGCGTAATCGCCTCGCTGGGAGGGCAGACTGCCGTGAATCTGGCAGAGCCTCTGGAATCCAGAGGCGTAACGATCATCGGAACAGACTGCGAGGCGATCGAAAAGGCAGAGAACAGGGAGTCCTTTGAGAAGCTTTTGGCCGCGCTTTCTATTCCGCAGCCCAAAGGTCAGGCTGTAACGAATATTGAAGATGGTGTAAAGGCGGCAGCTGCAATAGGCTATCCTGTGCTGGTACGTCCGAGCTTTGTATTAGGCGGAAGAGCCATGCAGATCGTGGCAAAAGAAGAACAACTGCGGCAATATCTGAAAACGGCGGTGGAGATCAATGAAGAAAAACCGGTATTAGTGGATCATTATATCAGAGGAAAAGAAGTGGAGATCGACGGAATCTGCGACGGTCAGGATGTATTTGTGCCCGGCATCATGGAACTGGTGGAGAGAACCGGCGTACATTCCGGCGATTCCATCAGTGTGTATCCGAGTTACAGCATTTCAGACCATGTAAAAGAAGTGATTCTGGATTATACAAGAAGATTAGGTCTTGGAATCGGAATCAGAGGATTGTTTAATATTCAGTTTATTGTGGATCAGGAGGAAAACGTGTATATTATAGAAGTAAATCCACGCTCATCCAGAACCGTTCCGTTTTTATCAAAAGCCACAGGTTATTCTCTGGCGGATATTGCGACAAGAGTGATTCTTGGCATCAGCCTGAAAGAGCAGGGCATCGACACATGTTATCCGGAAGAAAAGAGTTTCTGGTATGTAAAAGCGCCCGCGTTTTCTTTTGCTAAGTTAAATGGAATGGATGCGTATCTGTCCCCTGAGATGAAATCAACAGGAGAAGCCATAGGATACGATCGAAAATTTCCTCGAGCCATGTATAAAGCCTTAATCGCTTCCGGTGTGAAAATGCAGAACTACGGAACGGTCATGGTAACTCTGGCTGATGAAGATAAAGAAGAGGCGCTGCCTCTTATTCGACGGTTTTATGAAATGGGATTCAATATAGAGGCAACAGTCGGAACCGGAGAGTTTCTGAAAGCGCATGGGATTCGCACTCGTATCCGCAGAAAGCTTAGTGAAAACAGCACCGAAATTCTGGAAGCGATAAGATCCGGCTATGTAAGCTATGTCATTAACACAAGAGCCATTTTATCCGGCGTTCATTATGAAGACGGACTGGCGATCAGAAGGACAGCCATCGAAAACAACGTAACGATGTTTACCTCTTTGGATACCGTAAAGGTACTTCTGGACGTGCTGGAAGAAATTACCATAGGTGTTTCGCCTCTTTACGCATAAAAACAAAAAAAGGAGAACTGCAGAATGATACCAAATATGAATTATCAAAATTTAAAAGAATCTTATTTGTTTTATAATATCGCCCAGAAAACAAAAGCTTATCTGGAAGCACATCCGGGAGCGCATCTCTATAGAATGGGAATTGGCGACGTTTCTCTGCCGCTTTGCGATGCCGTTATCCAAAAACTTCATGAGGCAGTAGAAGATCAGGCTCATAAAACAACCTTTCATGGATATATGCCGGAATGCGGAGATACGGAACTTCGGACAACCATTGCGGCATACTATCAAAAAAGAGGAGTAAAATTAAGCCATGAGGAAGTCTTTGTCTCCAGCGGGGCAAGTGATGAGCTGGGAGATATTTTGGATTTGTTCGGAAAAGAAAAGACAGTGCTGATCATGGAACCGGCTTATCCTGCTTATGTGGATGCGAACGTGATTGCCGGAAACACGATTATCCATATTCCGGCGGGAGAAGAGAACGGATTTGTTCCTGTGCCGGATCCGGACATTGCGGCAGACGTGATCTACATCTGCTCTCCGAATAATCCAACCGGCGCTGTATTTGACCGGGAGGCATTACAGGCATGGGTGGATTATGCCAACAAAATGAATGCCATCATCCTGTTTGATGCCGCATATGAGGCATTTATTGAAGAAGATGACATCCCCCACAGTATTTTTGAAATCCCGGAAGCGAGAACCTGTGCCATTGAAATTTGCTCTTTGTCTAAGACCGCGGGCTTTACAGGAACACGCTGCGGATATACAGTCATTCCAAAAGAACTGTTTCGCGGCGGAATGAGTCTGAACCAGATGTGGGTAAGAAACCGGACGACGAAAACAAACGGTGTATCTTATCTTATCCAAAAAGGAGCTTCGGCTGTATTTACGGAAGAAGGACAGCGGCAGATTCGGGAGGGGATTCAAATCTATAAAAAGAATGGAAGATGTCTGACGGAAGTACTGGATCGGCTCGGCATCTGGTACTGCGGAGGGAAAAACGCTCCTTATATTTGGATGAAATGCCCGAATGGAATGGGAAGCTGGGAGTTTTTTGATTACCTGCTTAATGAAATCCAGGTAGTGGGAACGCCCGGAGAAGGGTTTGGAGCGTGCGGCGAGGGATATTTCCGTTTCTCTACTTTCGGGT
>OJNQ01002726.1_pt1 | contig 11049 bp, 10 predicted proteins | sample 1597621 | NCBI WGS metagenome assembly OJNQ01 (sample SAMEA2452137, study PRJEB22498) | human gut metagenome | reverse complement strand
AGCACCGTCGCCGTTGTGACGAATACAGAATGTGCAGTTGCATGGACACTTGTTTGTGATGTTGAGATAAAGCTTATCGCCTATCTCATAAGAAATATTCATAGCTTTTATCATTATAATTACCTCTTTTTTGTAATATATCAAAGTATCAGAGCAGACAGGCGACCAAAGGTCGCCCCTACAGAGAAATCATCGCCGCAGGCGATACCTTAATTCCTCATTCCTCACTCCTAACTCCTCACTAATATCTATTCTCTTATCTGTCCGTTTCCAGAGATAAGATACTTTGTGGTGGTCATTTCTCTAAGACCCATAGGACCTCTTGCATGAAGCTTCTGAGTGGAAATTCCTATCTCAGCACCAAGACCGAACATTCCGCCGTCTGTAAATCTTGTTGAGCAGTTTACATATACAGCCGCTGAGTCAACACGCTTTTGAAATTCCTGTGCGGCAAAAAGGCTTTCCGTAACGATACACTCAGAATGTCCTGTAGAAAATCTGTCGATATGTTCAAGGGCTTCCGCCATGTCATCAACGACCTTGATAGAGATTATATAGTCAAGAAACTCTGTTGCATAATCGTCATCATCAGCAGGAGTAACGTTTTCAGGACCAAGTATCTGCCTTGTAAGCTCACAGCCTCTTATCTCAACGTGGTGCTTGTCAAGTCTTTCTTTAAGCTTCGGGAGAAAATCCTCTGCGATATCCCTGTGAACAAGACAGCTTTCAACTGCGTTGCATACAGACGGACGTGAGGTCTTGCCGTTATCAACAATGTTCACAGCCATTTTTATATCCGCACTTGCGTCAACATAAACGTGACAGTTTCCTGTGCCGGTCTCGATAACAGGCACAGTGGCAGACTGTACAACAGCCTTTATAAGCTGTGCGCCTCCCCTTGGGATAAGGACATCAAAATAATCATTAGCTTTCATCATATCAAGAGCGATGCCTCTGTCAGTATCCTCCACAAGCTGAATGATATCAGGGCTGAAGCCTGCCCTTTCAACAGCCTTTCTCATTAGGTCGGCAAGCATTTTGTTTGAGTTTATTGCTTCCTTTCCGCCCCTGAGTATAACAGCGTTTCCACTTTTAAGGCAAAGTATAGCGCCGTCTACAGTAACGTTAGGTCTGGCTTCAAAAATAATGCCTATAACGCCCATTGGCACTCTGACTTTCTCGATCTTCATGCCGTTAGGTCTTGTTGAGCCTGAAACTACCTCGCCCACAGGGTCGTCAAGCTGTGCAAGCTCCTCGCAAGCCTTTGCCATGCCCTCGATACGGCTGTCATTAAGTGCAAGTCTGTCAAGCATAGCCTCAGACATTTTCCTCATTCTGCCGTTTTCAAGGTCAACCTTGTTTGCTTCGATAATATCGTCCTTGCAAACTCTCAGGATATGTGCGATCTCAAGAAGTGCGTCATTTTTCTGTGTTGTTGAAGCGAAGGCGATATCCTTTTTGCAAGCTTTTGCTTTCTGTCCCAAAATATCGATGTAACTCATTTTTACTATACCTCCCCGTTAGCTGTAAAAAGTGTTCCTATAGGTTTATTTTCAAATACCTTATACAAATGTCTTGGATCTCTGCCATTCATTATTATAAGATCTATTCCGCCATTTTTGCATATCTCAGCGGCTTTTATCTTTGTCGCCATTCCGCCTGTGCCAAGTGAAGAACCTGCACCCCCTGCAATAGCCTTTATCTCCTCTGTTATCTCAGGCACAACAGGGATAAGCTCAGCGTCGTCATACTTATGAGGGTCTTTGTCAAAAAGTCCCTCGATATCAGACATTATTATAAGCAGATCTGCATTAGCGAGCACCGCAACATTTGCCGCAAGAGAATCGTTCTCGCCCATTTCAAGCTCCAGCTCATCAATAGACACCGTATCGTTCTCATTCACAATAGGGATAGAACCAAGCTCTATGATGCGGTTAAGGGCGTTCTGCACATTTATGCGTCTGTCTTCCAGAAGAATATACTTTGTAAGCAGAAGCTGAGCCACATTAAGGCTGTATTCAGAGAAAAGATTATCGTAAAGATACATAAGCTCACACTGACCCACCGCCGCACAAGCCTGTCTTGTGGGAGTGTCCTTTGGTCTTTCCTTTATGCCCAGCTTTGCTCTGCCAAGACCCACCGCACCGCTTGATACAAGGATTATCTCATGTCCTGCATTTTGCAGATCGGCAAGAGTTTTAACGAGCTGTTCCACACGGCGTATATTAAGAAGCCCCGTGCTGTGAGTAAGAGTAGAAGTTCCTACCTTTACCACAACTCTTTTCTTTTTTGTCATATCTATCATTTTCATCATGTCCTTATTGTTATTTTCCGTTGACAACATTCTGCGGCGTACCTTCTATCCACATTTTCAAGTTCTGCGCAACAGTTTCAAGAAGCCTTTCTCTCGTTTGCTTTGGCGCCCACGCTATATGTGGGGTAACAGTGCAGTTCTTTGCGTTTCTGAGAGGGCAATCTTCACCCATTGGCTCATTCGTGAGCACATCTATGCCCGCACCTGCAATATCGTCATTTTCAAGAGCCTGTGCAAGAGCCTTTTCGTCCACAAGACCGCCCCTTGCAGTGTTGACGAAAAATGCTGACTTTTTCATCATGCCAAGGCTTTCGGCATTTATCATTTTCTCATTATCCTTTGTAAGAGGACAATGGAGCGTCACTATATCAGAGGTCTTTAGAAGTTCTTCAAGGCTTACCGCAGGCGTGCCATCAGTTATTTTCTGAGGTGAGCGTGTAAAGGTGATGACCTTCATGCCGAACGCTCTTGCTATCTCAGCAACTTTCTTTCCTATGTCGCCATAGCCTACTATACCAATGGTTTTTCCTGCAAGCTCATAGGTAGGGATACCAAAATATGAAAACAGCTTATAATTCACCCAACCGCCCTCGTCAACTTTCTCGGCATATTCTCTTATCTTGCTGAAATAGTTGAGGATAAGTGCAAAAGTATGCTGAGCAACTGCATTTGTAGAATATGCAGGCACATTGCAGACCACTGCACCGTGCCTGTCTGCGGCGGAGAGGTCAACATTATTATATCCAGTTGCAAAAAGACCGACGTATTTCAGGTTTTTGCACTTTGAGAATACCTCCTCTGTTATAAGGCACTTGTTACATATAACAGCGTCAGCGTCGCCTATCTTTTCTGCGACCTGTTCATTTGGTGTAAAACCATAAACAATGCTTTCACCAAGGACTGTTATACCCTCCAGCGACACATCGTTTCTTGAAACTGTTTCAGAGTCAAGTATAACTATTTTCATTTTTCATCTTCCTTTTGAGCAGTTTCCGACTTTTCCTCGGCATTCTCCAAAGCTTTCTGCTTTTTAGCAAACCTATGGGAAATAAAAGCTGTTGCCGCAAGAAGCGCTACCTCTGCACCGAAAAGCATACCGATAACAAAGCTTTTTGTGGTAAACTGAGTAACTATAGTAAGGTCGATAGCTATCATTAATGTAAGATAATGATAAGAGCCTTTCCTTATGAACTGAGTTATATATAAAAGCGTAGCGATAACGCAGAATATCATATGCACCTTGAAAGGCAAGGGAGCATAAACGTTCTGCAAGGTCGCAGTTTCCGCCGCCAGTGTTTCTATCACACTATCATCTCCTAAAGCATTATTTTATCATACTAAAATATTATACCACAGTTTTACGTCATTTGCAATAGATTTGAGCCTTTATAACGGCTTTATAAAACAAAAAGACAGAAGTATTTTTTCAAATACCTCCGCCTTTTTCGGGAAAAATTCGTCGTAATCTTTAATTTATACTATTTTAAGATAAATTACTTGTTAGCGAAATATCTGTCAAGCAGACCCTTGAAGCCGCATCCATGTCTTGCTTCGTCCTTAGCCATTTCATGAACAGTGTCATGGATAGCGTCTAAGTCTGCTGCTTTGGCACGTTTTGCAAGGTCGAATTTACCCGCTGTTGCGCCATTTTCAGCGTCAACACGCATCTGCAGGTTTTTCTTTGTAGAGTCCGTCACTACTTCACCAAGAAGTTCTGCAAATTTTGCCGCATGCTCTGCTTCTTCCCAAGCTGCTTTTTCATAGTAAAGACCTACTTCCGGATAGCCTTCACGATGAGCCACTCTTGCCATAGCAAGATACATACCTACTTCTGAACATTCTCCTTCAAAGTTTGCACGAAGATCAGCTACGATGTCTTCGCTGACCCCCTTAGCAACTCCTACTACATGTTCTGCTGCCCATTCTCTTTCGCCTGTCTGCTCTTTGAATTTTTCTGCCGGTGCCTTGCAAACCGGGCACTGCTCCGGTGCACTGTCTCCTTCGTGAACATATCCACATACGCTGCATACAAATTTCTTCATACTAATACACTCTCCTTTTGATAAATTAGTTTAACCACTTTTGTGATTTATAAACATTTTTTACAGATGCCGTAAAAATAGATTTCATGTCCTTCTATTTTTCCGGGAAACTCGCCATCCATCTTGGTATCCAATTCAAAATCCCAGTCGGCTTCCAAATCGATTACCTGTCTGCAACGACGACAAATAAAGTGATTGTGTGGGGTGGTTGTTGCATCAAAATGCTCTACCCCGTCACCACAGTTCAATCGCAAAATCTCACCACAGTCTGCTAATAAGTTTAAATTTCGGTATACCGTTCCTAAACTTATCTTAGGAAATTCTTCTCTGATTTTCTGATATACCTGCTCCGCAGTCGGATGAGACTTTGTTGAACGCAGATAGACTAACACAGCTTCCCGCTGCCTGCTATACTTGAGTCCAGCCATATCTCACGCTCCTTTTTGATAATAGTAACTGTTACTGTTATTACTATATATCATTTATCTTTGCTTGTCAATACTTTTTCTCAATAAATTTTATTTTTTTTCACATTCGACATTTTTCTACATAATATATAGTAAAAACAAAAAAAGGAGTTTCTATGAATCTTTCAAAGAAACCATTAGCAATGGCATATGTCCCATGGCAAACTTTTGAAAATGTCATGGAGGGCGAATGTGCCTTAAGACACGGCACCATTTTCGAAGATTTAGTTTTTCCATTTGTTGGTGCACAGGCTGCCTGCCAGGCAGACCGCAGTCAAAACCACTCCCATTCCGGTTCTTGTGGCTGCCATAACCGACAGCCCTATATGCAAAACAACTCCTGTGGAAGGCGAGGTGTTTATTGATGAATCAAAACAGACATTCAAAGCATCAGAAAATGACCGCTGTACGTGAGGCCGGATTCTGCATGATTGACGCCGGTATGTACCTGGATACTCATCCTTGCGATGGCAAGGCAATGGATTATTTCAACCGTTACCAGCAGATGTACAAAGAAGCCGTCTGCGATTACGAAAAACACTGCGGACCGTTATTTTTAACCGGTATTGATACAAACGATGGCTGGACCTGGACCGATGAACCGTGGCCATGGGAAGGGGGGTGCAGCTGATGTGGACGTATGAACGACGACTGGAATACCCAGTCAATATCAAAACGCCGAATGCAAAATTGGCAAAAGTAATAATCAGTCAGCTGGGTGGACCCGATGGAGAATTAGGCGCTGCCATGCGTTACCTTTCCCAGCGCTATTCCAACACAAACCGAAAAGTAGCCGGTGTGCTTACGGATATCGGTACCGAGGAACTCGCTCACATGGAAATGATTTGTGCCATTGTTCACCAGCTCACGAAAAACTTAAACGCAAAAGAATTGGAAGAACAGGGATTTGCCCCTTATTATATCGACCACACCATCGGCATCTGGCCACAGGCTGCATCCGGTGAGCCTTGGAGCGCAACCAGCATTCAGTCAACCGGTGACCCGCTTGCCGATATGCACGAAGATATGGCGGCAGAGCAGAAGGCTCGACTGACCTATGATAACATTCTGCGTCTTGTAAAAGACCCGGATGTCTGCGATCCGATTCGCTTCCTGCGTGAACGCGAACTGGTGCACTACCAGCGCTTTGGTGAAAGCCTTCGTCTGCTGCAGGATGATTTGAACAAGAAAAACTTCTATGCGTACAACCCGGATTTCGACAAACAGTTCTGCAAATAGATTTCTGCATTTTTCTAAAAGGGCAGTTCACATACTCGTGAGCTGCCCTTCACCTTAATGGTGATTTTTCTCTTGGAAGTCTTCGCAAGTTTCACGCTCTTCATGGCAATCTTAGCTGGTTTCACCACGACTGTCGTGCTCTGGCTCTTGTTGCTTCCATCCATGGAAGAAGCATAGATCGTTGTGTAACCAATGCCTTTTCCGGTTGCCATTCCATTGCCGGACATGGTAACTACGTCTCTGTCATTACTGCTCCACCGGATTGTTCCGTGAATATTTATATAATAAGTCCCTGCCATAATACTTAACTTTCTCAATAATTCTTTCATCTTTATGCCTCTTTATATTTTTCATAAGCCACCTTAAGTCCGGATAAATCGTTTCTGTTTTTTATCGAATCCGATGAAATCGTCTTTATTCCTTTTGGACGGTACTTATCTTTATTTGTCTCCTCCGCATCACACGTGTACGATTTTTCTTTTGTGACAAGCTTACCGTTTTTTATCGCACAGGCAGTCATATCGCCCTCATATTGTGCCGGTATTTCACCCATATTCACAATACCGCTTTCGATAATCAAACCTTTTTTTCCCGGCCGGTAATAAAATTCAGTCCGTGCCGCCAACTCGTCTACCTCCCCCGCCACATATGCACCCTTTTCTTCGGAGTAAGAATAAAAACGGGCAAGATAACCATACTTTCCGGTTCCAAAATTAATTCCTAAACACGTTACAATCAGTTCCGGAATGTTGTCACCATTTACATCATAAAGAAAATAGCTGTAATCGGATACATATCCTGTTTTTCCGTTTTCGGTATAGCCCTTCACTTTCAATTTCTTACTTAGTATTTTCCGATAGGCATCCCGCCATCTATCCGCTATCGGAACCGGCGTCTGTGTCGGTTCCGGTGTCGCTGTCGGAGTCTCTGTTGCAGTTGCTTGGACTTGCTGCTCCGGAGCTGGCGTCGGTACCGTCCGTTTTTCCTGCAACGCATTTGCCCCAAGGAAAATACCGGTTCCTATACTACCAATTACAGCCAAACCGGCAACTGTCATCGTAACTTTTCCTGCAACAGTCTTTAAAAAACCTTTGGAAGCTTGTTTTGCAATCTTTGCTCCCTGATTCATTACCGACGCAGCCGATGGAATCACAAAACCAGCATTTTGTAAAAATGCCTCCTCTTCTTTGCGAAGCAGGAAAAGAAGAAGCGGAAGTGGTGCCATACTGTAGAGTTTGTAGCCTTTTTTCTGCAATTCCTCGGATTTCTTTTTAATTGCCTTGCGCCCATAATTCAAACGGGATTTCACGGTATTTTCCGAACATTCCATTGCCTCCGCAATTTCACGAATACTCGCCCCCTCAAAATGAAACATCAAAATACACATTCTCTGGTCATCCGGCAGTGTATCTAACATTTCATGAACCATTTCCTGCGTTTCTTTTTCTGTGTAAGCAATTTCCGGCTGGCGGCTCGCATCGGTATCCATAATATTTAATTCCATTGCTTCACCTTCTTCATTTACACCTTCTAGGTCGGAGAAGAACAGCATTTTCTTTTTCTGAAGCGCATTTTTCGCCGTATTTGCAACAATCATTCCAAACCAATTCGGAAATTTCTGATAGTCCTGCAAGGTATTTAATTTTGTAAATGCCTGCACATAGGCATCCTGTAAAACATCCTGCGCATCCATGTCATTTCCCATATATTTTTTCGCAATGAAAAACTTTTTCTGATAGGTACTCTGATATAAAAAGTCATATCCTTCCTGATTTCCTGCCAGCGCACTTGCCACCGCTTCTGCATACTGTTCCATTTTTCTCATTTCCTCCTTACTCTTCTGCATATGTTCTTCGAATTACTACATTAAAGATATCTTTTCCATAACTTTTTTTGCTTACTTCCCAATCAAATCCATCGGTTCCCACTTTTGTTTTCCACAATAAACATCTTGCGTAAGAGCTTGCCGGAACCCCCTGCCAGTATTTTTTGCCGTTTTTGTCAACAGCGGCGATGCAAAGCCATTCATGGTTCTCCTTTGGATTGCTCGCCAATCCTGCTTTAACGCCAATCACTTCGCAAATTTCATACAAGCGTTCGGACGATTCCCCGCAGACACCTTTATAAGTTCCCTGATAAATTGCCTTATATCGGTTTTTCACACCGCCTTCGCCATGAACCGGTCTGCCCTTTGAATCTTTATTATACTTCATATTCATGTCGCAGTACGTTTCTAAAATAAGGGCAATTTTCTGTGACTTCGTCGCCTTTTTAATAATGTCATCCACGGTACACTCGCCACCAAAGTTCTCTAACGCAGTCCATTCATAAGTATATTTCTTATTTGCCGTACGCTTCAGCATGTTCTTATATGCGCGCGGATTGTTTTTTAAATTTTCAAAATAATCCTTTTTTCCTGTTTGATAACACTGTTCATATTCATGGGCAATAATCCGAAGTCCTTCGTCTGGGTTCTTCACAAGGGGGCGAAGTTTTTTAGCAATCTTCTCCAAATATGGATTTACGGTTTTTACGATAAATTTCTGCTTTTTGCCATTCGTATACGTTACCATAATATCCTCTTCATCAAGTCCTGTATTGCCACTGGCTTTCCCGGGCGTAAACTTGATTTTTTTACCGGAAATTTTCTTTCCTTTTGCCACACCTTTCAGTGTCTGATTCACACCTACAACCTTTTTGATTTTCTTTGTCGTCTTTACTATTTTGGTTTCCTTTGTCTGAAGAAAAACCTTTTTCGTCTTATAATAGGTAACCTTCTTTGCCTCGCTGTGCGCCGGAATCATCCCCGCCATAATCATCGCAGCCATTAGTAAAGCCACAAAACCTCTCATTTTCGTTTTCATTTTCATCCTTCCTTTCTGTGTCTTTTACCTATAAGACAAGTGAAGTTTGATAAAAGTTTTATATTTTTGAAAAAAAATTTAATTATTCAAAATTCCCCCACCAATAAGAGTATACATAAGAAAAAACTATAATTCAATAAGAACCAATTATATTCCTATCTCCTTATAGTTTTTTCAAAAAAAGTATTATTTTGTTTTAATCAGCCTTACGAATTACCAAGACATCGTTTTCCACATCCAGAGAGAGCACATCTCCTACTGCCACTTCATCCGCCAGCATCTTCTTCGCCAGCAGAGTTTCGACATTTTTCTGCAGATACCGCTTCAACGGTCTCGCACCATAAACCGGATCGTATGCTTTTTCCACAATATAATCAAGCGCCTTATCGGTAACGGTAAGAGAGATTTCTTTATCCTCAATTCTGCGGTTAATATCCTTGACAAGCAAATCAATGATGCCTCGGATATCGCTTTTTGAAAGAGGCTTAAACATAACAATCTCATCCAGACGGTTCAAAAACTCCGGTCGGAAATGATTTTTCAACTGCGACATCACAAGTTCCTCTGCCTCAGAAGAAATGTTTCCATTGTCATCAATGCCATCCAGCAAAAATTCTGCGCCAAGGTTTGACGTCATAATCAAAATGGTGTTTTTGAAATCCACCGTACGGCCCTGTGAATCCGTGATTCGTCCATCATCCAGCACTTGCAGCAAAACATTAAACACATCAGGATGTGCCTTTTCAATCTCATCAAAAAGGACAACTGAATATGGTCTGCGGCGCACGGCCTCGGTCAACTGTCCGCCCTCTTCATAACCAACATATCCCGGAGGCGCTCCAATCAGACGGGACACGGAATATTTCTCCATATATTCACTCATGTCGATACGAACCATATTGGCTTCATTGTCAAACAAACACTCGGCAAGGCTCTTTGCCAGCTCGGTTTTACCAACACCGGTAGGTCCCATAAAGAGAAATGAACCAATCGGCTTAGTTGGGTCTTTAATGCCTGCTTTAGAACGAATAATCGCATCTGCCACTTTTGTCACGCCATCATCCTGTCCAATCACTCTCTTATGAAGTTCATCATCCAGATGCAGTGTCTTATTTCTCTCCGACTCTGTTAATTTAGCAACCGGGATTCCTGTCCAGCGAGAAATAATCTGAGCAATTTCTTCGTCCGAAACGCTTTCGTGTACCATTTGCTGGTCACTTGTTTTAGCCGCATTTTCCGCTTCGTCCATCAACTGCTGCAAACGTGGCAGCTCGCCATATTCAAGTTCCGATGCACGCTCCAAATCACCGCTGTTTTTCGCCATCTCAATCTGATTATTCGTATTTTCTATCTCCGTCTTCAATTGATGGACTTTATCAACGGCTGCTTTCTCATTGTCCCAGCGTGCCTTTTTAACCGAAAAGTCTTCCTGTAGTTCACTTAACTCTTTCTGCAGTTCGGTAAGACGTCCCTTACTCAAGTTATCAGTTTCTTTTTTCAGCGCCGCTTCCTCAATCTGCAGCTGCATAATCTTTCGCTGGGTCTCATCGAGTTCCGTCGGCAGCGAGTCAAGTTCTGTCTTAATCAGTGCACACGCCTCATCCACCAAATCAATCGCCTTATCCGGCAGGAAACGGTCCGTGATGTAACGGTCTGCCAGTGTTGCCGCTGTCACAAGTGCGCCATCGGTAATTTTTACTCCATGGAAAATTTCATAGCGGTCTTTCAATCCACGCAAAATTGAAATCGTATCTTCTACCGTCGGTTCTTCCACCATTATCGGCTGGAAACGACGTTCCAAAGCTGCATCTTTTTCAATATACATACGGTACTCATCCAATGTTGTCGCACCGATACAGTGCAGCTCGCCACGTGCCAGCATTGGCTTTAACATATTTCCCGCATCCATGGCACCATCTGTCTTACCTGCTCCCACAATGGTATGCAATTCGTCAATAAAGAGAATGATCTTGCCGTCACTGTTCTTCACTTCTTCCAGAACGGCTTTCAGACGCTCTTCAAATTCTCCTCTGTATTTTGCTCCTGCAACCAGAGCTCCCATATCCAGTGCAAAAATCGTCTTATCTTTCAGTCCCTCCGGCACATCTCCGCTGACGATCCGC
>OJNQ01002722.1_pt1 | contig 11052 bp, 9 predicted proteins | sample 1597621 | NCBI WGS metagenome assembly OJNQ01 (sample SAMEA2452137, study PRJEB22498) | human gut metagenome | reverse complement strand
GGTCCACCAACACTCTCCACATCCCCTCCACCTCATCTTCCTGCTGTGTAAAATCCAGTCTGGCAACAGCACCGACCTTCTCCCTCACCCGCGTAAAAGCAGAATCCGTACAGACTTGCTCCCACTCCTCACTTCCCGGCTCAACCTCTCCCTCCAACAAAGCACGCAACCATCTCTTTTCCTCTTGTTCTACCATAAGTCCATTTTTTATAAAGGCTTTAACTATCTTTTCCTATCTTCTAAACAAGAAGATAGCCGATCAGGGTGAAAAGAAAAATACTTTTTTTGAAAATTATTTTTGCATCAATATAAACAATACTCCCCCAGCAGTCCACTCCCACACAAAATTTTGCCCTCCTAATTCTAATTTCAACTTCCTGTACGCCAACTTAATCTGTGTCTTCACCGTATTCACCGACACTCCCATTTTCTCCGACACTTCTTTATAACTCAACCCATCTACGCATCCCAAAATAAAAATTTCCCTGCATTTCTCCGGCAAACCATCCACCACTTTCCGCAAACGGGCATATTGCACCTCAAACTCCTCCTCCTCATCTGCCGGCACTTCTTCCCCTTCCTCCTCCGTCATTCGTTTTTCCAACAAATAACGTTCCTTCACTTTCTCATGCACCTGATAATTAAGACAAGCATTTTTCACCAAACGTAACAAATAAGGATAAATAGCCCCCGTACACTGAATCTTCCCCCGCTGTTCCCACAAAGTAATAAACGTTCCCTGCACAATATCCCTGGCTTCCTCCCGGTTATTCACAAACCCCATCGCATAAAAAAACAGCTGTTCCGCATAAGTATGAAACAGCACATCGAAAGCCTCCCAACATCCCTCCTGCACCCGCCGGAATAACATCGCTTCCTCTGTCATAGAATTACTGAAAATACCTAAACAAATATAATAATATGTCGGGAAAAAAAGTCCATGTTTCCGAAACAAAAATAGGAAACCGAAGGGAAAAAACAAACATGTAACTAACTTTCTTATCCAAACCTACGGTACCCCAAATTTAACCGAATCGAAATAATTTATTCACCAGGCTGTAATTTCTCTGTTCTTACTTTGCATTGAAAAATAAGGAAAATCACATTGAATAAAAAAAGAATATGAAAATTACAATTTTATTTTTAGCACTTATCGCATTAGGGTTCTCGGTAAAAGCTCAACGGATGGCTCTGGCCGATAACAAGACACATGGAACGACTACAGCTTCAACCAGTACTCCTATACCGGCGAAAACTCCTCAATTTGTATTCACCAATTATGGGATCGACCTGAATCATGCAGACCTGAAAGAATATCCCCAGCACTTCCTCGGGGATCGGATTGCCCGCAAACTGTATGCTACTCAGAAAGTATATGTCCGCCGGCATACAGCAACGGTAGGATTCACCGATAACACGATGGAAATCTATAAACCCGCGATTTATAACTCGGTTATGAAGCTGGACAGTTATTTCAAAAAAGCAGTCCGCCGGCAGGAAATCAACGAACAAACAGCTACGGCAGAACTGTCGAAATGCCTGGATGCAGCCTTTGTCGCTTACTATGAGGAAGAAACCGGAGAGCTCGAAAAAGCCCTGAAAAAGGCCAAATCTCCTGAAGAAATATTAACTGTTTTCAATTCTATCTTAATCAAAGAATAAATCATGAACCTGACAATTTGTTTATCGGCAGCATTTCTGATTCTCAGTCATGCTGCTTTCTGTATGCCTATCCGTGGACAGGTAAAAGCAGGAAATAAAGGATTATCCCATGTCGTCATCACCGACGGAATAAATTTCACCCAGACAGACACAAAAGGGAATTTCCTACTCGACACCGACCAGGAAGCCCGTTTCGTTTACCTCCTGACCCCGGATGGATATGTGGCCGATTACCGATCGGGAACTCCTGAATTTTATCTGCCTTTGGATCCGGAAAAAGAAGATTATATCTTCCAGCTGACCGAGACAGGAAAAAGGAGTCATCATATCCTGCTAGCCATCGCGGACGTACAAACCAAAACGGATGAACAGTTCCAGCGTTTCCAGACCCAAAGTATTCCCGACCTGCAAGAGATGATTGCAAGTTATCCCCCGGCTACACCGGTCACCGGAATCAGTCTGGGAGATATCGTCTGGGATCATTTCGAACACTTCCCGGTCTACAAAAAAGAAATGGCCCGACTAAAGATACCTTTCTATCCCGTTATCGGTAATCATGATCATGATAAGGAAATCTTGTCGGACAAAGCTTCTGCCCACACCTACGAAAAATATTTCGGTCCGGCTTATTACGCTTTTCAATTAGGAAAAGTCTATTGCATTGTACTCGACAACATCCTCTACGAGGGAAATAAAAAATATACCGAAGCCCTGACGGAGGAACAAATTCAATGGGTAGGCCAACTTTTAAAGTACCTTCCGGAAAATGCTCCAATCCTCATCGCCACCCATTCCCCTTTTTATTATGCTGACCGGGGTATCATCCCCGGCGGAGAAGAATTGTTCGGTATTTTGAAAAACCACCCTGTCAGTCTGATCTCAGGGCATACCCACCTGAATTCCAACCATGAAATCAAACCCGGTATTATCGAACACAATATAGGAGCCATCTGCGGAACCTGGTGGACAGCCGATGAAAATCGTGACGGTACCCCTAACGGTTATGATGTTTTCGAAATTACAGGCTCGGAAATAGAATGGTTTTATAAATCCGTAGGCCATGAGCGCAACTGGCAATTTAAAGTATTTCCCCGGGGAACTGTGAAAGAAAAACCGAACAGCGTCATTGCCAAGGTCTGGAACTGGGATAAAAAATGGCAGGTGAAATGGTATGAAGACGGAGCCGCTAAAGGGGCAATGCAACGTTTTAACGGCTATGATCCCGATTATCTGGAATATGTCGGCCGATTGAAGACCGAGAAATATACCCAACCCCAGGAATCTTTCTTTTATTTTGAAGCTACTCCATCTGAAAAAGCCCGGGAAATCGAGATCGAAGTCACCGACCGTTTCGGACATATTTTTCCCCGGCAAAAAGTGGTACTCCTCCCCGATAAATAAACCTTCCGGCCATGAAACCGGTATACTCCCACAGCCTCCGGTATAACTCATTCAACAATAAAACAGCCGGAAAACAGAACAGGGGATGGTCTGGAAAAACCGTTGTCTGACCGGCACAAAGCCGCCGGATACAGTTTGGGGAAGCTATCACTTCCCCTCCAATTTTCACAACAAAGCCACCGGTCCGGCTTTAAAAGCTGCAGGCCTACAATCTATAAGCCCCTCCGGAGGCCCTGTCCCTGTCCGAATTTTATTTCCGGTCCAGCAGCAATAACTCTTCAAGATGTGTCCGGTCATTCCAAAGCCGGGGCACTTTGTGTTGTCCTCCCAGTTTACCTTTCTCTTTAAGCCAGTCGTTGAAAAGTCCGGGACGGGCGATATGCAGGCGTAAACGCTCCAGAGATAACAACCGTTTGGCTTCATAATCGGAATTTAATTTTTGAAGTTCCTGATCCAGGATACCGGCAAAATACTCCGGATCGGCAGGAGGTGTATTGAACTCGATCAACCATTCATGAGCGCCTTTTTTCCCTTCTTCCATAAAGACAGGAGCCGCAGTAAATTCGTAAACATCTGCGCCGGTCTCTGCACATGCCCGTTTGAGCGCCTCTGTTGCATTATCGATGATCAGTTCCTCTCCAAAAGCATTGATAAACAATTTTGTGCGACCGGTAATCCTGAACTTATACGGTTTAACCGAAGTAAATTGAATGGTATCTCCGATCATATAACGCCATAACCCTCCATTGGTCGTAATGATAAGCGCATAATTGACCCCGGTTTCCACTTCTTCCAATAATAAAGTCCGGGGTTTGGTTTTACCGAGCTCACTCATAGGAAGAAATTCATAGTAAACCCCATAGTCCAACATCAGCAACATAGAAGCATCTTCCGGATCATCCTGTAAACCGAAGAAACCTTCCGAAGCGTTGTAGGTTTCCAGATACTTCATCTTAGGATCAGGCAGAAGACGTTTGTATTGTTCCCGGTAAGGAATAAAACTAATCCCACCATGAATAAACAACTCCAGGTTAGGCCACACTTCATGCAGGTTGCTTTTTCCTGTTTTTTCTAAAATTTTATGAATGACCGTCAGAAACCAGGAAGGAACTCCTGCCAGGCAACGGACATCTTCTTTGATCGTCGTCTCACATATCTTCTCGATTTTCTCCTCCCAATTACTCATCAGCATGATAGATGAATCGGGGGTTTTCATCATATTGGCCCAAAAAGGGGTATTAGAAATCATAATGGCCGACAAATCACCGTACTGGCAATGGCTATTACTTTTAGAAACCTCGCTACTCCCCCCCAAAGCCAGAGTCTTTCCACTAAATACCTGTGCTTCCGGATAGAGCCTGTTAAAAATAGCGATGACATCTTTTCCCCCTCTGAAATGACAATTTTCAAGTACAGAAGGACTTACCGGGATGAACTTACTTTTGGCATCGGTAGTCCCCGACGATTTGGCGAACCATTTGATCTCTTCGGGCCAAAGCAAATTATTCTGCCCTTCCATAGTCCGCAGGACCAGATCCCGGATGTCTTCATAATGGACGATCGGTAAACGCTCCCGGTATTGTTCGGCAGTCAAAATAGTGTTGAAGTGATATTTCCGACCATATTCGGTGTTTGCTGCCAGAGTTAATAATTCCTGTAACGTATCCCGTTGTACTTTTATCGGATTGGCCTTGAAAAAGTCAATCTGTGCCAACCGTTTCTGGGTGAAAATACTTAATATCGAATTGATGAAAGCCATATAAAAAGTAAAAGTTTAAAAGGTAAAGGCTAAAAGCAATAAACTAAATACAAAAGAAGGGAGCAAGTTTTAATGCATAGGTTCTTATTTTAAAATTGAATTTTTAACTGTGAGTCCAATAAAGTAAAACTGGTACGATGAAATTCCGTAACTCCAGCCTGTTCGATTCCTTTCCGGTGTTCCTGTGTCGGATACCCCTTGTTTTTTTTCCAATTGTAAACGGGAAAAAGAGCATGAAGGTTTTCCATATATTCGTCCCGGTGAGTTTTTGCAAGCACGGAAGCCGCTGCTATGGACATATATTTACCGTCACCTTTAACAATACAAAGGTGAGGAATATCTCTGTATTTTTTAAAACGGTTACCGTCGACAATGATGTGTCCGGGGCGTACTTTCAATTGGTCTAAAGCCCGGTGCATCGCCAGAATAGAAGCATTCAGAATATTGATCTTGTCGATTTCGTGATTATCGACACTAGCCACAGCCCAAGCCAAAGCTTCCCGTTCGATGACCCGGCCCGTTGTTTTTCCGAAAGCTGCTTAGAGTCATTGAGCAATTCGTCGGAAAAATTATCCGGCAGGATTACGGCAGCAGCAAAAACAGGACCTGCCAGACATCCCCTCCCGGCTTCGTCACATCCGGCCTCTATACTGTGATAATCGTATTTTAGTTCTAACATAAGCAATTAAACTAAGGCATAGACGTTATAAACTTTCGCCCAATTAATTCTATCTTTGCAAAGATAATTATTTTCATTTTTTTATATTCAATTTTCAACGATTATGTGGTCGAAGGAGGAAGCAAAAGAGCTTAAAATCAATTTTTGGAACGGATTTAAACGCTATTGTTCCAAACATAAGATTTACCGGAAATGGGTGTTGACAGGAGTTAAAATCAAGTCTACCCAACTCAAATTTTATGCCGATGAACAAAAAGCTCTGGTATTGTTCCAAATCGACCATAAAAACGATTTGAGAAGATACGAAATCTACGAATGTTTTCAGTCTTACCGGAAACTCATGGCAGCGGATTGCGGGGAGGATCTGCATTGGGACGAAGATTACCTCGGCATGGGCGAACGCCCGTTAAGTGTGATTTATTTCGAATTGAAAGATGTCAATCTATACCATCCCGCGGATTGGGATAAAATATATGCTTTCTTCGCTGAAAAAATGCCGTTATTGGAACAAGCTTACTGGGAATACCGCGATCTGATCAATGAGAGGATAAAAAATAGTTGAGTCGTGACGGGTTAACGGAATCTTCACTTTTTTGTAATGATTCCGTTTTTTCTTGAATATACTTTTACACCTGTAAAAAATAATTAAAATTACTATGAAAAGTAGGTGTAAAATCAGTATGACAAAACGAATTTTTACGACTTTATGGGTCTTATGTCTTACCTGTAAGTTAGGTTTCGGGCAAGATATGGTGTTATCGGGCACCGTCAAAGATGTACAGGGAAGTCCGATGCCCGGGGTAGCCGTCCTGATAAAAGGAACAACGCTGGGAGTGGTAACACAAAATGACGGGACTTATTCTTTATCTATGGGGCAAGCAGATAAAGACGCTGTGCTCGTTTTCAGCTTTTTAGGCTTTAAAACACAGGAATTGAAATGGAACGGCAAAACAGTGATCGATGTTACCCTGGAAGAAGAACGGCAAGAACTGGAAGGCGTAGTAGTCACAGCTTTAGGGATTAAGAGAGAAGAAAAAGGCCTGGGCTATTCCACCCAAACCGTTACTGAAAAGATGATGTCCGATGCGACACCGACCAACTGGGCTTCTGCATTGGTCGGAAAAGTAGCCGGAGCAAATATCCTGTCGACTTCTTCCGGTCCGATCTCCTCCGCCCGGATTACTTTACGCGGGGATGCTTCTCTGAATATCGACGGCAACAATGCCTTGATCGTATTGGACGGAGTGCCTTTAAACAGTCAGATGACAGGTGATGGTTCGAACTCCTACGGAGCCGGAGGTGGTGGTGACGTACCGGTAGATTACGGGAATGGCATAGCCGACATCAATCCGGATGATATCGCCAGTATCCAGGTGCTGAAAGGAGCTACCGCAGCTGCTTTATACGGAAGCCGGGCAGCCAATGGGGTGATGCTCGTGACGACGAAATCAGGCGTGAATAAAAAGAAAAAATACCTGGGAGTGACTTTTAATTCCAACTCCAGTTTCGACCGGGTATTACACTGGCCTGAATTTCAGGAAGAATACGGTCAAGGTGATTTAAAGACCAATGCTTCGGGCAAACTGTATTACTCTTACGGAGATTCCGAAGACGGAGCCGCTTCAGGCAATGTAGCTCTTTCGTTCGGGCCTAAACTGGACGGTTCGCTCTATTATCAATACGACCCCGAAACCCAGCAGATGGGTACGGTCCGTACCCCATGGGTGAAGAGAAATCACCGTAAAGCATTCTGGCAGACAGGTTATACACTCGTCAACAGTATTGCGATCGACGGTTCGTCGGAAAAAAGTGCCGTTCGCCTATCGCTTACTTATACCCAAAATGAGTGGATCATGCCGAACACGGGTTTTAACCGGATCGCCGTATCGGGCTCCTTCCAAAACCAGGTAACCGATAAGTTAAGAGTTTCCGCCAAGGTCAATTATGTCAAACGGCAAAGCGATAATCTGCCGGCAACGGGATATAACAACTCCTCTATCCCTTATTTTATGATCCTGACCAATCCGAGCGTCGATGTACGCTGGTACCAACAACGCTGGGTGAAAGGGAAAGAAGGACGGGAAATATTGCGTCCGTTCAGTCCCTGGTTGGACAATCCTTACGTTATCGCCTACGAATGTCTGAATCCGATGGAAAAACACGGTGTTGTCGCAACCGGTTCGATCATCTATGAATTTTCACCGAAATGGGAATTGATGATCCGTTCCGGTATCGACCTGAGTTTCGATACCCGCGAAATGATCCGTCCTTATGGTCTGAAGAATTTCCCCAAAGGATATTACCAGCAACAAGATGTATTCAGCTACGAAAACAATACGGACGTTCTACTTACCTACCGGAACCAATTGAGCAACAGTTTCAATCTGAGTGTATCGGTAGGAGCCAACCGGATGGACAATAAATACAAAATGCAACAGGCTTACGTAAAAGACCTGATCACTCCGGGAGTTTATAAACTGAGTAACGGAGTCGCTGCCCCGATCACCACCTTTACGGAAAGAAACAAACGGGTAAATAGTGTGTACGGCACAGCCACCTTATCTTATGCCAATAAGATCTTTCTGGATGTAACCGGACGGAACGACTGGTCGAGTACACTCCCCTCCGGCAACAACTCTTTTTTCTATCCTTCTGTGAGTACGAGTTTTATACTTTCAGACCTACTCCGCCTACCCGAACAAATATCGTTTGCCAAGTTGAGAGCTTCCTGGGCACAGGTAGGAAATGATACCGCCCCCTATAAAACAGCCAAATATTATAATACCTCTGCCTTTCCGGGATCGGCTTCCGTATCTTCCACGCTTTACAATGCCAGATTCAAACCCGAAATCTCCAATAGCATAGAGGTCGGACTGGATTGGCGGATGTTCAAGCAGCGTTTCGGACTGGATCTGGCTTTTTATAACAATATCACCCGGAATCAGATTCTCGACGTACCGATGGATCAAACGACCGGTTATACCAAAGCAACGATGAACTCCGGGAAAGTGCGTAACCGCGGTATCGAACTACAACTGGACGGAACCCCGGTAAAAACAAAAAATTTCACCTGGAATTCAACTTTTACCTGGGCGAAAAATTACAACAAGGTATTGTCCCTGGCAGCCGGTTTGACCGATGGACAGACCATTGCTTATACAGGAGGTACTAATTGTGCCCTGATTGCAAAAGTAGGTGGTTCTATCGGTGATATTTACGGTTATAAACTAAAACGGGCCCCTGACGGACAAGTTGTTTGGAAAGACGGGATCACGGCCCGGACAACCGAATTCGAATATGTAGGGAATGCCTATCCCGCCTGGAAAGCCGGTTTCTCGAACGAGTTTTCTTACAAAAATTTCCGGGTAAGCATATTGTTCGACGGTCAATGGGGAGGTATCGTTTATTCCCAGACTCACCATAAAATGACCGAACACGGAACATTGAAACATACCCTGAAATACCGGGAAAACCCCAATTTTGAAGTCGTCGGTGAAGGTGTGATGCTGGATGAACGGGGGCAGTATGTACCCAACAATGTACCGATCTCTGTATCCAAATACTACGCCGATTATTGGAGGCGTGCCAATGTAGAGACCAACTCTTTCGACGCTTCTTTCCTGAAGCTCCGGGAAGCCCGTATCGAATATACGATTCCCTCGGCGGGGTTGAATAAGATCGGTATCGAACGCCTGACCCTCGCCTTGTACGGGCGTAATCTGGCCATGTGGACAAAAGATTTCCCGGTATACGATCCGGAAGTCGCAACCCTGAATAACGGTACCATCGTTCCGGGTTCGGAAATGGGACAATTACCTTCTACCCGAACCATGGGCTTTAATCTGACACTGAAATTCTGATCATCGTTCGTTAATATTTTAAAAATAGATTTATGTTACGAAAAAAAATAATAGGCCTATTGCTATTGGCAACCGGATGGACTGCTTGTACCCAAAACTTCGACGAGATCAATACCGATCCCAACCGACTGGAAAAAATCGACCCTTCGACTCTGATGACGCCCACCCTTTACGATTTAGCCAATTTCAATTATAACCGGGCCCATAGTTTTACCCATCATTTGATGCAGTTTATGGTCACCACCAGTACTACCGGCGGAGTACATCGTTATGCGGATTTACAGAATGCCGGAAATTCTACCTGGAATACTTATTATCTCCAGCTGACCAATATCAAAGAAATGTATGAATTGGCCGTCGGTGCAGAAAGTAAAAATTATCAGGCGGTAGCCTTGACCTTGAGAGCCTGGGTATATGCCAATCTGACCGACTGCTTCGGAGATGTTCCGATGACTGAAGCTTGCCGGGGAGACGAAGGAATCTTAACTCCGAAGTTCGATACCCAGCAAAAAGTCTACGAACAGGTATTAAGTGATCTGGAAACGGCAAATTCACTTTTCGATGAATCCGAAAGTTTATCTTCTACCGATTTATTATACGACGGGGATGTCAGGAAATGGAGAAAATTCGCCAATTCGCTGCACATGCGAAGTTTACTGAGGCTTTCGAAACGTTCGGAGATGAACAGTCTGGCCAAATTAGCGGAGATGATCGGAAATCCGGTAAAGTATCCGGTATTTGAAAACAATGCAGACGGAGCTTTATTGCCGATATCCGGTATCTCGCCGTACGACTCACCCATTAGCCGGCTCGAAGATTTTCGTTCCAATAAAGCGATGGCTTCCTTTTTTGTAAATACACTGGTGGAGTTGAACGATCCGCGTCTTCCTATTTTTATGGATGAAGCCACCAAAAACGACGGTAGCCAGGAGAAGATCGGTTATAAAGGTTATCCGAGCGGATTTGCTGCCACCGAACGATTCGATTACAATGCTTCCAATATTAATGCAACATTAGGTACGGCACCGATGAAAGTGCTTTTTATGACTTATGCCGAAGTTGAATTCATCAAAGCTGAAATGGCCTGGCGGGGACTGATCACAGACCAGGCAGCCCCCCACTACCGGAAAGCCGTAGAAGCGATAATCGAACAATGGGGAGGGGTAGTCCCCGGAGACTATTTCGACAACCCCAAAGCCACATACGACGGGACACTCGAACGGATACTACTTCAAAAACATCTGGCCGCTTTCTTCTGTGATTATCAGGCCTGGTTCGAATACCGCCGTACAGGTCTCCCGGAAATGAAACCCGGAGCAGGCATGGATAACAACAAAATGGTCCCCGTACGGTTCAACTATCCGGCCACCCTCCAACAAACCAATAAAACCAATTACGAGGCCGCAGTAAAATCGCTGGGAGGACCTGACGATATCAACACCAAAGTCTGGTGGGAAAAATAATATCGCTCAACTACACCAGAATATAGAGAAAACCGCTGACTTGCCCGAAGTTTTGGACAAATCGGCGGTTTATTCCATCGGTCAGACGAATGATACCGTACCCGATCCCTTTTTCTATTTAGGGACATTCAGTAAATACTATAAAATTAGCCAACTAATTCATACATAAAATATTGCGAATTAGTTGGCTTTTTTGTATCTTTAGGTATTCCCCCGCAAATAAGGTTT
>OJNQ01002719.1_pt1 | contig 11060 bp, 10 predicted proteins | sample 1597621 | NCBI WGS metagenome assembly OJNQ01 (sample SAMEA2452137, study PRJEB22498) | human gut metagenome | reverse complement strand
CGGCTTTGTCTGATTCCGGTAATTATATGGAGTTATTGTGTAAAGAAAAATCCTCTGTTAGCTGGTGAAATCTTATTGCTGTCTGGTCTTACGGATCTTGCTGATGGATATATCGCAAGAAGATTCCATAGGATTAGTAATTTAGGAAAAATACTTGATCCGGTGGCTGATAAGCTGACACAGGCAGCGATGTTAATCTGTCTGTTTACTCGTTTTCCGCATGTGCTTCTTTTAATCGTAATAATGGCAGGTAAGGAGCTGTATATGGTAGTCAGTGGATGTCTTGTGATACAAAAGACAGGAAAAGTACATGGTGCAGACTGGCATGGAAAGATAGTAACCTTTTTATTATATGGAACTGCAGCGGTGCATATTATATGGTTCCACATTACACCGATGGTATCAGATCTGTTGATTGGTTTGTGCGCTATAATGATGGTCATATCGGTCGCTCTGTATATTATCCAGAATACCAGGACTCTTAAGGGAGAGACTGTATAAGCAATTTTATATTGCAATGACTAGAAAAATATTTAGGAGAAGATAGATATAAACAGTAAGTCAAACACACAGACTAATCCGAGGACGGCTATATTGTCAGCTTTCCGGATACAGAAAACACGCAGGCGCTTATCAAGGATTACAAAGCGCGTCTGCGTGATCTGGAAAACAATATCTGACAGCACTAAACTGCCACTAATTCTAAGGCGGGCTTCGGCCCGCCTTTTCTTTATGCAAAATCATTTCTCTGCGGTTGCCTCACCCGGTTTGGTCGTGATGAGCTTATACACCGCCGTATCCTTGGGTTCCAGATTGGAGAACGGTATCATGCTGTTGCCCATCTTGATAATGCCGTGTCCCTCGCTGGCGTTGCGCAGAAATTCCAGCTGCGGCTTGGACAGCCCGTACAGGCGTTCCAAGGCTTCCAGACTTTTCGATTGCCGTAGCATAATGACAAACTCGCTGTTGGAAAGCAGTGCATACGCCACGGGGTTATCCAGATAGTCCTGAATATCCTGCGAGATGCCGGTGGCGTAAGCATTGTACTTTCGGAATCTTTTCCAAGAGGAATACAGGAAATTGGAACTCATCGGGTCCTTTAACAGCACATGAATCTCATCAAAGTAGATCCATGTTGCCGCCGTGGCGTCCTTGCGGCGGTTGGTCATCACCTGCATATTGATGAACTCCAGCAGGGACATCATGGCAATCGGGCGGAGCTGGTCGCCCAGACTTTGGATATTAAAGCAAATCAGGCGGTTGTTCATATCCACATTGGTGGTGTGGGAAAACGCCTGCAAGCTGCCGTTGGCGAATACATCCAGCATCAACGCCAGCTGCTTTGCGCGGCGCAGGTTGGATTTGTTCAAATCTCGATACAAATCACCGAGCGTCGGGCAGGGCGCTGTGTAGCCGGAGGCAATCAGCGGTTTGTAAATGTTTTTGAGGCTGGCAGCAATCAGGCTTCTGTCCTCCGGCTGAAGATGCCCATTCTCGCCGATCAGCTTGTCCAGCATCGACAGCACAAACTCGATTTTGGCAACATCGGGCGGCACATCGGTCTTGGGGTCGTAATGATAATCCAGCGGATTAAAGTGTGTCCGGCTGTCCACAGACACCTTGATTGCCTCGCCGCCCAGCGCCTTGACCAGCAGCTCGTATTCATTTTCCGGGTCCACCAGAATGAACCGCGCGTTCGGCCAGCGCAAAAACTCCATTATAATTTCCATCTTCACGCTCATGGATTTGCCGCTGCCGGAGGTGGCAATCACCATCGCATTGCCGTTGATGAGCTTGGTACGGTCGCCCACGATCAGGTTGCCGGTAATGGCGTTTCTGCCGTAGAAGATTCCCTGCGGGGACTGCACCTCCTGCGCCACAAACGGCACCAGCGCCGTGACGCTGCGGGTCAGCATCATGTGGCTGCTTTCGACACGGCGCAGCCCATAGGGCATGGCGGTGTTAAAGCAGTTTTCCTGCTGAAAGCGCATCTCAGTAAAGCGGCAGTTGAAATTGGCAGCTGCCGATTGCAGTGCATCGGTTTCCTGCCGCAATTCGTCCGGCGTGTCGGCAAAGAACGCCACACTCAAAAGCACCATAAATATCTGTTGGTCACCCTCACAGATGGCATTGCGGATCTCTGCTGTGTACTTTTCCTGCTGCTGGTTGCGCGGGGAGATGGTTGCCATAAAGTCGAGATTTTCTACGTTGCGTCGGTTTGCACGGTACTTTTCGGAGTCAATCTTCATTTGAGAAGCCTCGATTTCCCGCATTGCATCCTCGGTTTCTACCGGTGTAATATCAATGCTGAGAACGATATACGGCACCTGTTGGAGCAGCGTCGCCACAAAATTATCGCTCAGCTGCTGCGGATACTGCGCAATCGTCATCGCCTTGGCAAATCCGTCGTCTATTTCCGCGTGTTGGGTTGTAAAGCGCATCGCATCGGGTGCAATCGTGTTGCGGAAATCGTTGCCCAATTTTCCGTAGTCATCAAAGCTGAACTGAAAGCGCCCTTCCTCGCCGCGGCGAAAAAAGTTGTGCAGCACCTCCAATCGTTCATTGTTTGTCATTGGTTTGATTGTACAGCCCAGATTGGAAAGCTCCGCCAGAAGGTTGCCCTGCACCTGCCGCAGACGGCTGCGGGCATCGGTGACATTCTGTTTGTTGGTGGATAGAATCAGATACTTGTGCTGCACCACATTGCCCGCGTCTTGGACGCATTGTCGGATTCGGCGGTTGCGTTCTACACGCCACTTATCCAAGCCGTCAAGGTTGCGGTGCAGCAAAACATTTTCGCGGAAGGACTTCTCGTCCATACGCTGGCTGACAATGCAGATCTTCAGCCAGCAGTCAGAAGGCACACCCATATACACCTTGCCGAGCAGGTTAAGGATTTTTGCTTTATTGTCCTCATCGCTCATTGTAAAGTTGATGTCCGGCATGGACCACATCTGGCTGTACACATTGCCGCAGCACCATGTCCCGTCCTCGTAAATTCGGTCGATGGGGATGCTCTGCTGCACACTGCGCGGCACCTTGCGGCTGCCGTAGGTTCTTTGGGTGGACGCATACTCACTTAAACGCAATCTTCTTCACCTTTCCTTTTTGTTTGGGGCGCAGTTCGGTTTTCCATACCCGCCAACCGCTGTACAGAATCGCGCTTTCCAACACGATGATAACAAACTTTTCAAACGGCAACCCGTCATAGCTTAAAAATCCCGCGGCGGCAATTGGTGCCGCGGCAAGGATACACAGCCAGCTGGCGGTTTCCTGCCCCAACAGCGGTTTTGCCCATAAATAAATCAGCACCGCCAACCCAATGGCGATGCCGGAACAAAGTAACTGGCGCAGGGTCAGCCCCATAAAGATTTCTTCCTGATAGCGCCGAATGTCTTTATTGATCGGTATCTGCATACTTTTACAACCCCATCATTTCGTGGATTAAAAAAGGAACACTTGTAGAATAAGTATTTTAGAAATGCGCTAAAAGATTGACAAATGGTTCTAAAACATTTATAGGCAAGGAACTGAATGCAATGTTTGTGTAAACGCATCATTGCATGGAAAAGGCAAAGCCCACAGGCCGGATTTTGTATCCAGCCTGTGGGCTTTGTTATATTTTCAAATTGATGCAGTTCAAATCTTGGAGTTCAAATACTTTACAAGTTCCCAAACCGTTGTCAGCGGGTTGCTCTGCCGTGAAATCGGCTCAATGCCTTGGCTCCGAACCTGTTCGGTACGAGCTTTCGCTCTCTGAATTGCAGTTGCCTGCAAAGGCTTCAAAACATCAAAGCAATCCCTGTTCTTCTCATAATCGGGGATTCTGTTTGGCTGTTTCAGCAAGCGAATCAATGCCTGACAATCTTCGACCTCTGTCTGCTGATTTACAAAGTGTAACAAGAACCATAGTTCGAAGGATGGATTGGAGTAGGCTAGATGATAGCCCTCCTTTTGGGCGGATTGTTTGGCGCGTAGAAGAACCTCGTTGGAATTATCGTCACGGTCAAATACGCACCAGATGGAATCGCCATCTTCCGGGTAATACGGATTATTGCCCATCGTTGCCTTGGCCTTCTGCACAAGCCTGTCAGCGGACTTATACTGCGAAGAAATCGGGATAATGTCAATATTGCATCCTCGGCTGCGGAAACGCTTGAAATAGCGAATCTCGGTTTCACTGCCCTCGCAGATGAGATACACCACCGGATTGCGCTTTCTGGTGTGGGCAGACTTGCGGCTGATCTCTTTTATTCTGCCCATGCTGCATTCCCTCCAATGAACGGAATCGCGCCGTAGCGGCCTTGCAGATACCCTTTGGAGATGTTCTCACCTTTCCGGGGAGAAAACTCAGTCAGAGCGTAAATATCGGTCTGCATGGTCTTTTCATCTTTCTCTGCAAACCAGATCTGATCACGCCGAAGCAAAGTCAAGTCGAGAAGCCCGGTGTCGTGTGTCGTGAAGATGAGTTGTGTATGGTTCGTATTGATGGCGGCATCCTGCATCATTTCGATCAAGTGCCGGGTCAGGAGTGGGTGCATACTGGATTCAATCTCGTCTACCACCAGAACAGCCCCAGATTCCAGAGCAGCGAGCCACATACCGATGCGAGAAAAAAATCGCTGTGTTCCAACGGATTCCTGCCCCAACGGAAGCCAGAAGCCCTTGGATGTGCCATCTTCAGTGTCGAGAGTGTGTAGTGCAGAAATGATAGGTTCTTCCTTGGAACCAGTGATGCGGATGTCTTTGATGCCTAGATCGGCATACAGCATTTCATGCAGGATACGGCTCTTTTCGGAGCCGCCCAGCCGGATGGCAGACAGAGCGGCATCCAGCCGCATTTCTGTTCCCATGAAACCTGTCAGCTTTTCAAAGAACCACAGGTACGCTTTTTCGGTTTGCGGACAGTTCCACTCGTTCGAGCTGGACAGATACAGACGATTTTCGGCAGTTCGTCCAGCAAGCGTGAACTGCTCTTGAATATTCTCGCGGAACTGATAGTCATTGTTTTCTCTGGAAAAAATCAGTGCTTCCCGGCCATTAGGCCAGTGATAGAGATATTCGGTCAAGATTCTGGACTTGTCAAACGAGAACCCATAGGCATACTTGATGCCGCCATAGAAATAGATAGCTTCAAAGCTGGTCGGCTGTGTAGGTTGGTCTGTGAAAGCAAACGGTTCCTGCGGAAGCGGTTCGCCCTTCAGCAACTTGGCATATCGGCCACAGACCATTTCCCGCATGAGCAGGAGTGCATGGAGGACATTGCTCTTTCCCGCTGCATTTGCGCCGTACAGTGCCAGCACTGGAACAAGCTGTTTCTTCTCGTCCGGTGAAATCAGGCAGTCGACCAGACTTTTATCTGTAGATGCTTTCAAGCTGATGATGGCTGTATCCTTGATGGAACGGTGGTTGGTGACTGAAAATTGAAGCAGCATCGCAATTCCTCCCAGATGATTTTCTGAATCCAGTGTACTCTATTCTAGGCGGAAAGTCAAATCTTAATTTCAATATTTGCAGATGTTTTTCAAAAATCGAGAATAAAATTTAAAATATCAACTTTTTATACTGTTCTAGTATTATTAGAGTTTATTCTGCATACACAATCTCCCTCACCACCACTTCCTCCGCCCATTCCAGTTTAAGAACATTCTTGAATTCCGTCCGACAAAAACGCATTTTCTAGTTCGAAAGACAGTTATTTACTATTTTGACGTTCGATAGCTACATTGTATCCACCGCATTTTCATTTTAACTGATTTCCCTTGGGTGTATGGTTCAGCGTTTCTTGTGGCTCAAATTTGCTTAAATCAATTGTTTCTATAGTTTCCTCCCTACACAGCGGTATTATGGATCACCTGCACCCATTGGTGATCCCCAGCCATACGCCCATTGGTCTTTTCAATAATCAGCAGCGGATCAAAGAAAGGAACCTCCATCTCCCGGAGAATATCTTTCAAACCGGCTCGGCTGGCGGGTAGGCATCTTTCTTTCAAAAACTCCTCGAAATCTGCCCAAGACGGATTCTCTACAACGCCAAACGCCCGCAAAGGGATTCGGTCGGTGTAGTTCTTCATGCGGACAACTTCGTGCTTGAAATCAATGTCAATGACCGTACATAGCTGCTGACCATTCATAAAGTTCATCCGCATGGTGAAATCCGGGTCCTTGCTGAAATGCTCGGCGTTATAGATATACTTATATATGGTCTGGCGCGACACGCCGAACTGTTTTGCAATCTCGGTGTTGCCGATGCCTTTTCTATGCAGTTCCAAAACCTCTACGGTCTGGTCGGGGGTCAGCTGTGCCTTGCGGCCCGCATTGCGCGGATTTGGATGATTGATTTTCAGCATCTTTGCAAGTTCTCGCAATTCATCCAAATCAGCTGTGCCAAAAATTTCTTTTATTTGCTTTTGGTAATCGCTCGGCATCCAGTATCCCTCCCAAGTCGTTTTCTACTATTACTATATCGTGATTTCGGAGAAATGTCAATAAATTAAAATATTGACAGCTTCAGGAATATCAGTCTTGTACGAATTACATTCTATTTCAATTATTTCTGTCCCTTATTCTTTGCGTCCAACTTTGGGCCTTTCTCTTTTGGATGTGGATACCCCTGTTTGACAGCTTTGACCATAATATGCTGATTTATAAAATATAAGCCTGTTGTATTTGGCTAGCTAATTTACCAGACAGTGTCTGGCAAATTGAGTTCTGCGTAAAAGCTGAATATGCCTTGGGAGATTTGTCTAACTAGATTTTGGGGCTTGCATATCTCAGATATCCAATTTTCCAGTCAGTGACTGGAAAATTGAAACGGGAACCATATCAGACCGATGGAAGCAGTCTTAAAGTGTTAGCGTTCACATGAGGTCGAATAGTCATCTTATCGGGCTTTGCGTGAACCACCGATTTCCTTGATTGCGGCATAGTGTTTTCCACATTTTCGGCTGATCTCGTTGAAAAAATCGGATGTCACAAATTCCAGCAGCCACACTTTGGGAATCATGTACTTGGGTGTCTGTAAGATGGTTTTCAGCAAGCCCTTGCTGCACCATTTCAGAATGGTGTGGCGTTGATAGCCTGTCACCTCGCAGACTTGCGCAACGGTCAGTACATCCGGGTAATTGGCCAGTTGCTGCTCGTACCATTCCTTGGCCAGCAGCCGTTCCTCGCCCGTATAGTTCAGCTTGCGCTCCAACGATGCGGCAGGTTTCTTGTGCTTGGGGTAGTTGTAATACCACCCGCTGGGCGGAGTGTAGCGCATCGGGTCGGACTCTCGGCTGTAGAGATACTCGGCAACATCTTTCTTGGCGATTTTATAGCAGCGCGTTTTCTTTCCGTTGTTTTTGCAGGGAACAAGCCCGCTTTGCAGGAGATAAAGCGAGGTGCGCGTTCCGATATGGCAAACGATGCGGAAATCGTTGCGGCTCATCGGGTCCGGATAGGGTGTTAGGATTTCTTCAATTTTTTCTTTCAAAGAGTCGTTGCTTACAGTTTTTTTCTTCATTTCGGGTTCTCCTTGTTTGTAAAGTGGAACCCGAAAAATCACTACTTCAATTTCTTGCTTCTTGCATTTTTTCTCATTCGTGTCCGCAAACCTGCACCATTATCCGGCTTTTGAGGCAGGGCTTATCTTGCATCTTATCTTGCATCTTATCTTGCATTTCTCCCAAAAAGCCGCCATTTTTGCCCCAAAACGGGCGTTTTCGTTTCTTTTCGTACCTACATTGTTTTTCGTTGGTTTATCAGTGCTTTCTCCACAAACATCGCTCAAAATCAGCGGACAAGCCAGCCTGTATTAGCCTTGGTTATCACCATATTACCTTTTCAAAGATTAACTCGAAATGCGATAGGGCGTTTGTAGCGCCGCCAGAGTTCAAATCTCTGATGCTCCGCCAATCAACGGTACAGCGCGCTTTTTGAGCGCTCTGTACCGCTTTTTTATGCAAAAAGCAGAATTTTTGAGTTTGACAATTTCATAACAGGAGAGAAAACGCCCTGTTCTGGAGAGAAATCACACTTTTTTAAGTGTCTTTTTCCGGATTTGAACCCATTCCAAGCCCGTTCAGCATTGCTTCTGCTGAAGAAACCTTGGAAGCGTAGTCCAAATGCGAATAAATATTCGCGGTGGTAGAGAAATCGCTGTGTCCCAGCCACTCCTGAATCATCTTCATCGGGACACCGTTTGCCAAAAGCAAACTGGCGCAAGAATGCCCTTACGGTATAATTACGACAAACCGGAAAAGCCCCGTATATCAAGGGTTTTCGGTTATCTGGCAAGGTTTTTCATCCTTTTCCAAACCGAAAAATCGAGCCGCGAAGTAGTTATATCGTAGGGGGTGTTATAGTAACGACAAAAACTAAATACTGTTTGGGCGGGCTGTCAGCCCGTCCAAGAAATCAGGACATTTCCTCTGAAAAGAAGAAATGTCCTTTTTTTGTACCCAAAATCAGATGCCGACAGGAGGAACACAATGCCTGAAAAAACCGTGCAGAAGGAACCGGGCAAAAAGCCCGCGCCATCCAAAAAGCCGAAACCGCAGCAGGAAGTAGTCGTTCAGATTCCGCTCTCCGAGCTGCATCCATTCCCGGATCACCCCTTTCAGGTGCGGGAGGATGCGTCCATGCAGGAAACCGCCGAAAGCGTCAAGGAGTACGGCGTCCTCGTCCCCGCGCTGGCACGGCCACGGGAGGACGGCGGTTATGAGCTGATTGCAGGCCACCGCCGCAAACACGCCTGCGAGTTAGCTGGGCTGGCCACCATGCCCGTCATTGTCCGCGACATTGACCGGGACGCTGCCACCATCATCATGGTGGACAGCAACTTACAACGTGAAAGCCTGCTCCCCAGCGAAAGGGCCTTTGCTTACAAGATGAAGCTGGAGGCTATGAAACACCAAGGCGCACGGGGGGACTTAACTTCGTCCCAACTTGGGACGAAGTTGCGTGCAGATGAATTGTTGGCGCAGCAGGCTGGTTCGAGTAGGAACCAGGTGCAGCGCTATATCCGCCTGACGGAGCTGATTCCCGAACTGCTGGATATGGTCGATGAAAAGAAAATCGCCCTCAATCCGGCTTATGAGCTGTCCTTTCTCAAAAAAGAAGAACAGCGGGATTTGCTGGACGCGATGGACAGCGAACAGGCTACCCCCTCTCTCTCCCAGGCTCAGCGACTCAAGAAATACAGCCAGGAGGGACATCTGACCCTCGATATGATGCGCGTCATCATGGGTGAGGAAAAGAAAAGTGATCTCGACAAAGTGACTTTCACCTCCGACACCCTGCGGAAGTATTTCCCCAAAAGCTATACGCCCCAGCGGATGCAGGAAACCATTATCAAACTGCTGGAGGCGTGGCAGAAGAAGCGCCAGAGAGACCAGGAACGATGAAAGGAGCCGCCTATGAGGGATATTTCAGCCCGTGAGCTGAAAGGACACAATATCTTGGCCGTAGAGCGTTTTCAGGACAGCACCCGCTGGATGATCGAGTTTTCCGTTCAGCGCCCTTGTTCCTACGGCTGCCCCGGCGATGATATGCGGCTGTTTCTTACGGAGGACGGGTATCAGGCCGCCCTCGTAAGCCAGAAGCGTCGGGAAATCAAAATCAAGCGGTATGCCCGTGTGATCGAGGGCCATGTGCTCGACTTCAAACCGGACAAGCGCCGCCGCCACCCGTAAACTCATTATCACTACGAAAGGAAAGGAATGAATATGTGTACTGTCCAGAGCATCAAAGATGCCATCCGGGAAAGTTGCCAGTCCCAGTATGATATGGAATCCACCGACATTGACCGGGTTTTGCAGACCCTCCCGTTTTCGGAGCATGAGCCGATGTTCAGTCATCCGCCGAAGTACAAGCGTCCTTACCGGCCCTGGCAGAACAACAAAAACAGCTGAAAGCCACAGTCTTTTTCACGAAGGATTGTGGCTTTTTTCATGCCCTAAAATTAGAAAGGAGTGAAGTCAATGGCCGTTTTTCGCATTGAACGGACCAAAGATTATACCGTGATGAGCAATCATCACCTGCGGAACCACGAACTATCCCTCAAGGCAAAGGGGCTTCTTTCCATGATGTTATCCCTGCCTGATGACTGGAACTATACTACCCGTGGACTTGCGAAAATCTGCAAGGAGGGCGTTGATGCCATCGGCAGTGCGCTGCGGGAGTTGGAAACCGCCGGTTACATCGTGCGGAACCAGCTGCGGGACCAACAAGGCCGGATCAGCGACACCGAGTATGTGATTTATGAGAAACCCCAGCCCAGGCAGCCAGAAACGCCAAGGCCGGATACGGCTGTACCAGATACGGCTTCACCAGATACGGAAAACCCGTATCTGGATAAACCGGATACGGAAAAGCCCGCAGAATTAAATATAGAGAAATCAAATACTCAAAAACAAAATATTTATGGATCAAGTACCGATTCCATTCCCTTCCGGGATTGCGCGGCAGATTGTCTGCCGGAACGGAAAGGAAGGGATGCGATGTCACTCACAGAGATAGAGAGTTATCGGGAATTGATTCAGGAGAATATCGGGTATGAATACCTGTGTCAGCAGTATGAAACTTATCGGGAGGATTTGGATGAGATTGTGGAGCTAATCGTGGAAACGGTCTGTGCAAAGCGAAAGACCACCCGTATTGCAGGAAGCGATTTTCCGCATGAAATCGTTCGTTCCAGGTTCTTGAAGCTGGATAACTCGCACATTGAGTTTGTCATGGACTGTTTACAGAAGAACACCACGGAAATTCGTAACATGAAGCAGTATCTTCTGACCGTTCTGTTCAATGCACCGACCACGATAAGCAATCATTACACCTCACAAGTAAATCACGATCTGTATGGCGGCTGGTAAATGGTCGCTTTTTTATTGCCCGGAACTGCCGGGAGAAAGGAGCAAGCATGATGTCTGAGGGAAAGACCATAGGGCAGCTGATGGAAGAAATGCGGGCAAAGGCAGGAGCGCAGAATTATAACGGTCATGGATATATGGACCTCCAGCGTTTTGCGGAGGACACCCGGCACATGATTATTTTTGATGTGCTGACGAACGATTCCC
>OJNQ01002718.1_pt1 | contig 11063 bp, 18 predicted proteins | sample 1597621 | NCBI WGS metagenome assembly OJNQ01 (sample SAMEA2452137, study PRJEB22498) | human gut metagenome | reverse complement strand
TTTGTAGGCAGGAAACACTCACGGAAACGGCAAGGGCTTGAAGCCGTATCACACCGCCGCTGAGTGTATCGACTGGAGTATACCCGCGCAGAGCATTTTCGAGCGGGGCAAGCCCCTCGCAGAGAACACGCTACGGCGCATAGCGCGGGGCATTGAAAAGTTCGTGATAAATAATCCCGAGCCGTTCATCGTGACGGTCAACCATTCTGGAGAGGGCTTCCGGGGACAGAAAGCGGACGAACCACTCGGAACTGTTACAGCGAAAAACGGCTATGGCGTTGTCGCGCCTACACTGATTCAGTATCACAGCGAAACCGCAAGCGATGAAGTGCGAGGGCAGGAGCTGAACGAACCGTTAATGACGGTCGATACCTCGCCCAGATACGCGCTGTCAGTCGCCCACATCATGAAGAATTACGGCGGGAATTATCAGGGAGCCGGTAGCGGCGCTGACAAGCCCCTTGACACAGTTACCGCGCACGACCACAACAGCCTTGTAACGGCTCATATCCTGACCATGCGGAACAACATGGACGGTCAGCCAGCAGACGAACCGCTGGCAACGATAACGGCGGGAGGGTCGCACCACGCAGAAGTACAGGCGTTCCTCGTGAAGTATTTCTCCAACGGAACGCCAAAGCCGGTAGACAGCCCGCTGGACACCGTCACCACAAAAGACCGCTTTGCCCTGGTGACGATACACGGCGAAGAATACATCATCACGGACATAAAAATGCGCATGCTCCAGCCGCGTGAGCTGTTCAATGCGCAGGGCTTCCCGGAAAATTACATAATTGACCATGACGACAGCGGCAGACCATATCCGAAATCAAAGCAGACAGCCCGGTGCGGAAACGCGGTCACACCGCCAGTCCCCGCGGCGCTGGTACGGGCTAACTTGCCGGAGATGTGTGGAGGTATTAAATGAAAGAAGAATATAAAAGCCGAGTATCCTATGAAAATTTTATCGCCAGCAAAGCGATAACAGCAACATCTTCCGGAATAACCGTCCCCGAGGAAGAACTCAACCCCATGCTATTCGACTTTCAGCGCGACATTGTAAAGTGGGCGCTGGCGAAGGGCCGTGCGGCGATATTCGCGGACTGCGGCGACGGAAAGACCGCAATGCAGCTCGAATGGGCTGAACAGATACGCCACAGGACAGGCGGTAAAGTCCTGATAGTGGCGCCGCTGGCGGTATCTGCGCAGACCCAGCGCGAGGGCGAAAAGTTCGGGATCAGGGTGAACATCTGCGCTTCGCAGACTGACGTGACCGCCGATTCTGTGAACATTACAAATTACGAAAAGCTGAACAAGTTCGTGTCTTCTGAGTTTACAGCGATAGTTCTGGACGAAAGCAGCATTATCAAGAGCTTTTCCGGAAAGATACGCAACCAGATAATCGGAATGTTCAGCAAAACGCCCTACAAGCTCGCCTGCACTGCTACTCCCGCGCCGAACGACTACATGGAACTCGGCAACCACTCTGAATTTCTCGGAGTGATGACCCGCGCGGAAATGCTCGCGATGTATTTCGTTCACGACGGCGGTGAGACCTCGAAATGGCGGCTCAAAGGGCATGCCGCAGACCTTTTCTGGCGCTGGCTGTCAAGCTGGTGCGTAGTCATGGACGACCCGAAGAAGCTCGGCTATACGTGCGAGGGCTACGACCTGCCGAAGCTCAGCGTGCACGAGATAGTCGTTGACGGCGAGCAGACTGAAAACGTCGCCCTGTCGCTTACGGAGCGCCGCGAAGCCCGCAGGGATTCTCTCACGGAACGCTGCAAGGCCGCCGCTGACCTGGTTAATTCTTCTGATGACAACTGGCTGTGCTGGTGCGACCTCAACGCTGAAGCGGACGAGCTTCACCGACTGATACCCGGCAGCGTGAATGTACAGGGCTCAGACACTCCGGAATTCAAGACGAGTTCCATGCTGGACTTCGCCGCCGGAAAGCTGAAATGCCTTGTCACAAAACCGAAAATCGCAGGCTACGGCATGAACTGGCAGAACTGCCACAAGGTCGTTTTCGTGGGGCTTTCGGACAGCTTCGAAGCTTACTATCAGGCTGTGCGCCGCTGCTGGAGATTCGGGCAGAAGTCCGATGTTGACGTGTATATCATCATTTCAGCGCAGGAGGGCGCAGTCAAAGAAAATATCGAGCGCAAGCAGCGCGACAACGAGCAGATGAAAGAACATCTTATCGAACTCACAAAGGATATTACCCGCCGCGAACTTACAGCAACGGTGAGAATATCCACTGAATATGAGCCGCACAAGGCAATGCGGCTTCCTGAATGGGAGGAAATGAAACACTATGCCTGATGTAATAAACCAGACAATCGGCGAGAAATACGCGCTGTATCACGGAGATAGCTGCGAGATAATCAAGGGACTGCCGGACGATTCCGTGCATTACACGATATTTTCGCCGCCGTTCGCAAGCCTTTACACCTACTCCAACAGCGACCGGGATATGGGCAACTGCAAGAACGACGAGGAATTCTACGAGCATTTCAAGTATCTTGCGGCGGAGCTCTACCGCGTGACTATGCCGGGGCGGCTGCTGTCGTTCCACTGCATGGATCTCCCGAAGATGAAAGAGCGCGACGGCGTTATCGGGCTGAAAGACTTCCCGGCGATACTCCGTCAGGTGTTCGAGGACTGCGGATTCATCTATCACAGCCGCGTGACGATATGGAAGAACCCGGTCACGGAAATGCAGCGCACAAAGGCGCTCGGGCTGCTCCACAAGCAGATAAAGAAAGACAGCGCAATGAACCGCCAGGGAATTCCCGATTACATACTCACGATGAGGAAACCCGGCGATAATCCGGAGCGCGTGACCCATACAGACGAGAGTTTCCCTTGCGATGTCTGGCAGCAGTACGCAAGCCCAGTGTGGATGGATATCCGGCAGTCCGACACGCTCCAGAAGAATTCAGCCCGGGAAGAAAAAGACGAACGGCATATATGCCCCTTGCAGTTGGAGGTAATCCGCCGCTGCATTGAACTATGGACGAACCCCGGAGATATCGTGCTTGAACCGTTCGGCGGTATCGGCAGCGTGCCGTATGTAGCGCGTACACTCGGCAGACGTGCAATAGCCTGCGAACTGAAAGAAAGCTATTACCGCCAGATGGTGGCGAATGTTGAGAACGCGGAAGAAGCAATGTGCAAGAACGTGGGCGGTCAGCTTACATTCGGAGATTTGGAGGGATAAATCATGACCCATTTCATAGACGCAGGCGAGAAATCGCCTGAGGAGCGGGAGAAAATACTCCAGGACATTTTATCATTATAAAGGAGAAGTAGCATGCTGAAAATCGAAGATCACTGCGTAGGCTGCCCGGATGGAGTGCCGTGTTCGGGCAGCTCCTGCCCGAACAGAAACGTGCCGGTATGGTACTGTGACGAGTGCGAGCGAGAATACAACCGGAACGAGCTGAGGGTCCTTGATGGGAAACAACTTTGCTACGGCTGTTTCTGCGAGGAAGCGTGGGGCAGCGCCGATGAACCAGAGGAGGAACAGTAATGCCTAGAAAGTTAGTAAAAACCACAGACATCACTCGCGAGCAGTGGCTCGAATACCGCAGAACAGGGCTCGGAGGCTCTGACGCGGCGGTCGTTATGGGATTGACCCCGTACCGCTCGAAAATCGAGCTCTGGGCGGACAAGACCGGACGCATGCCGGAAACCGAGGACAACGAGGCAATGCGCACCGGGCGCGAGCTGGAACAGTACGTTGCAGAGCGCTTCTGCGAGGCTACCGGAAAGAAAGTACGCCGCCGCAACTACATATTCCAGCACGATGAATACAGCTTCATCACCGCGAATGTTGACCGTGAAATCATTGGTGAGAACGCCGGGTTGGAATGCAAAACCACGTCAGCGTTCGCCAAAGCCGATTTCGACAGCGGCGAGATCCCGCTGTACTATTACTGCCAGTGCTGCCATTACATGAACGTCATGGGGTACGACCGCATGTATCTTGCGGTACTCATCGGCGGGCAAAGGTTCCGTTGGTTCACCATCGAGCGGAACGATAGCGAGTGCGCGGCGCTGCTGAGATCCGAAATAGCATTCTGGAACGACTGCATAAAACCGGATATCCGCCCTGAACCGGACGGCTCCGAAAGCGCCGAACGCACTCTGAAAGCTCTGTACCCTGACTGGCAGGACAACGCTATCGCTATGTTTGAGCAGAACGACGCCGCTGCCGAGCTTGCAGCCGTGATGGCTCAGAAAAAGGAACTCGAAACCCGGGAAAAGGCTCTCAAACAGAAGCTCCAGACAGCTCTCGATGGCAATACAGATGGCCTGACAGTTGACTGGCACATCTCATACAAGCCGCAGAGCCGATCTGCTGTAGACAGCAAGCGCCTCAAGGCAGAGCGCCCGGACATCTACTCAGAATACCTTAAGGAAACCAAAGCGATGATATTCAAGATATCGGAAAGGAAAGAATCATGACCACTACGACCAACACAAACGGCGTTATCGCCGCCGCGGCTCAGACAAAGCCGCAGGAAGCCCCAGCAAAGGCTACTCCGGCACAGATGCTCAACAGCCTGCTGAACAACGGAGCGATTCAGCAGACCCTCAAAAGCACGCTCGACAAGAACGCCGGAGCTTTCGCCGCGTCTGTAATGAATCTGTTCAACAACGATACGCTGCTTCAGCAGTGCGAACCCAGAGCAGTGCTTGCGGAGGCGCTGAAAGCGGCGGCGCTCAAGCTCCCTGTCGAGAAACAGCTCGGATTCGCTTACATCATTCCGTACAAGGACCACGGTGTTCCGAAGCCGCAGTTCCAGCTCGGCTACAAAGGATACATACAGCTTGCGATGAGGACAGGCGAGTATCGCTATATCAACGCCGGAAAGGTATACGAAGGCGAGCTGAAAAGCGAGGACAAGCTGACCGGCGCGGTAGATATATCCGGTGAGCGCGTATCTGATAAGATCATAGGATATTTCGCGTACATCGAAACGCTGAACGGATTCAGCAAGACCTACTACTGGAGCCGCGAAAAGCTCACTGAACATGTAAAGAAGTACAGCAAGGCTTTCCAGAAAGGGAGCGCAATATGGCGCGACAACTTCGATGAAATGGCTATCAAGACAGTGCTACGGAATCTGCTCTCGCACTACGGGATCATGTCCATCGAGATGAGCAATGCGCTGTCCGACGAAGCAGCGCCCGGAAAGCTTCCTGACGATCCCGCAGATAACTCGGAGATAGTAATGGACAGCGATTCGACGGACGAGCCTGAAGAAAGCCCCGCAGAAATGCAGTAATTTGCAGTCACGCTCGGCGGAAAATATAGGCGAAAGGAGTGCATGAAAATGTACAATAAAATAATTGTGATGGGTCGCCTTGTGGCTGACCCCGAACTGAAAACCACTCCGCAGGGAGTGACAGTCTGCACATTCCGCATTGCGGTTGACCGCAGATTCCAGAAGCAGGGCGAGGAAAAGAAGCCCGACTTCTTCAACATCGTGGCGTGGAGACAGACTGGCGAGTTTGTCCAGAAGTACTTCGGCAAGGGACGCATGATACTCGTAGAGGGCGAAATGCAGACCCGGCAGTACACGGATAAGTCCGGGAACCAGTCCACATGGTACGAGATAAACGCCGAGCGCGTAAGCTTTACGGGCGAGAAGTCCGGGAATGCTCCTGCCGCCGATACGGTTCCGGCTGCTCCTCAGGCAGCGCAGAATGCTTCTCCGGAAGCTCCGGCGGCTGATTTCTCGGGCGTAGGCAGCGACCCGTATCCGTTCTGATAGGAGGAAAAGATGGCTCGACCAAAGTCCGACGGACTGAGCTACTTTCCTTTTGATGTGGATTTTTTCTCAGACCCAAAGATACGCTCGGTGCGTGCGAGGTATGGCGCTGACGGGGTCGAACTTTATATCTACCTTTTGTGCGAGATCTATCGCAACAAATACTATGCCGCAGCTGATGAAGAATTCATCGACTGCACCGCCATCGACTTAGGAATGTCGGTGGATAAGACAAGGCAGATGATAGCATTCTTCTGTAAACGGTCACTGTTTGATGGCAAACTTTTTATGGCGGACACTGTTCTCACTGCTAAATCAGTACAGCATAGATATCAGGAAGCGCGCAAGGGCGCTAAACGCGATATCTTTGTTGAGGGGAAACTCTGGCTGCTTGAAAAAGCTGAAACGCTAGGGTTTATTAAAGTGCGCCCTGTTGACGGTTTTTCCGAGAAAAACGGTGATTTTTCCAGGAAAAACTCCGATAATTCCGGGAATTACTCCACAAAGGAAAGTAAAGTAAAAGAAAATAAAGGAAAGGAAAGCAGGACGGCTGCGCCGCCTGCCTCCTCTCCCTCTCGCGAACAGCTTGTGCGCAAATACGGGGAGAAGGCTGTTGCCTTGTATGAGCAGAAATATCAGAACTGGCAGCAGCGCAAAGGAATATCTGGAGGTATCTCCTACGCGAGAATAGCCGAGTGGCTGATCGCCGACGGAGTTCCAGAGGTGAACAGCAGCATAGACCCGGAAGGCGTCATGGAAGAACTCAGAAAGCAGTATTCAACAGAAGTCCACGAGAACGCCGTCGATCAGCGAAAGTGACGATAATGGAGGGATAATATGACGGAAAAGATAAGTATTCAGGGAGTTGAGCTTTTCAAGATATATGAAGATGGTTTCTTCACATATCTGACTGCCGTTGAGACCGATGTGGAGGGCGCAAGGGCATTGCTGAAGTCTGGCAAGGCTTTTCAGGCGCACGAAATATGGTTCTGGGGGGACAAAGCTTTTCACTTCAATTACGTTGACGAAGAGCACATCAAGCGTATACGCGAAGTCCTGCACGCTAACGGCGTGGGCTGGAAGCGTTCGAAGCGTATTGCCCTGGAGCTTGTTCAGAGACATGGAACAGCAGAGGACCTGGAAGGGGAAAAGTGGTGAAGCGATGACCGAGTTTGTGGTTCCGGGCGAGCCGTTCGGGAAACAGAGACCGAGACACAGCCGGGCTTCCGGGACTACTTACACGCCGAGGGAAACAAAGCTGCACGAACAGCTTATTCAGCAGGCGTACCGCAAAGCGGGAGGGCGTAAGTTCCCGGAGGATTCGGAAATCAGAATCACGATAATCGCAGTGATGAGTATTCCGAAAAGCACTCCGAAGTATCGCCGGGCTGATATGCTCAGCGGGAAGATTCGTCCGACCAAGAAGCCAGACTGGGACAACATAGGAAAGCTCGTCTGCGACGCGCTGAACGGCGTGGCTTATGGCGATGATAAGTGCGTGTGCGAGGCGGCCGTCCGGAAGTTTTACGGCTGCGAACCCCGCATTCTTGTGAGATTGGAGGATATAAATGGATCACTACATTAAGCGCGAGGACGTGGAGAAAGCAATAGCCACTATCCGCGAGACGTATCTCAAAGCGAAAAATTTCAACGCTCTGTCTGCTATCGACTGCGTTGCCGGAGAGATTCGGGACGAGGTCAGCGACATTCCCGTGTTCCCTATCGACTGTCATCGGATCGTTGACGCTGAGAACATTCTGCTTGATGACAGCATTTACAGCGTAACAGCGATCTATTATCCCGATGGCGGCGAAGCGCCTTATGTGAAAGAATACCACGATTTTCAGTGTCTTGCGGATATTCCTACCATCGAACACGGCTTTGTTGAAGTCCTGGTAGAAAAACCGCTGGAAGGCGAAGTTTTCTATTACTGCAAGGACGAAGGCGGCTGGCAGCGGAGAGGGATCACCTGCGGATATGCTTGATGGAGGTGAGCGGGAATGAGTGAACGTAGAAAACTTACTGTTGCCGAACGCCAGCAGATCTATGAGAAATTCGGCGGACGCTGTGCTTATTGCGGCTGCGAAATCACAATCAAAGAAATGCAGGCAGATCATGTGGTTCCGTTGCACCTTGGCGGCGCTGATGAGATTTCAAATCTCTACCCAGCGTGTCGGGCTTGCAATCATTACAAGTCCACGTACACGGTGGAGAGATTCAGGGAAATTATTGAACGAGCCTATGACACACAGATGAAATGCAGCGCAACTTTCCGCAACCTAGTCAGGTTTGGAATGATAGTACGCCCTAGAAAGGACGTAAAATTTTGGTTTGAAAGGTGGTAAACAGGAATGAGTGAATACATAAACCGCGAAAGCATAAGAAAGGTGTTAATGGACGTATGCTCCGACGAAAATTGCCCGATGTTTATCGCCGCGACAATCGACCAGGTTATTGACTATGAGCCCGCCGCCGGCGTCGCTCCGGTGGTGCATGGCGAATGGCTTAACATTGATGGTGATTACACCTTTGCGGCGTGCAGTATCTGTGAAACGGCATACGAGGTCGCAACCGAGGAGGAAGCAGAAAAGGGCTTATGGGACGCGTTTATGTGTTCTTACCGCTACTGCCCGAACTGCGGCGCAAAGATGGATGAGGGAGAACACAATGAAAAAAAACTGAACTATTGCAGAACGCCAAGCCCATTCTGTTCAATGCGGAGATGGTTCGGGCTATTCTGGACGGATTTAAGACAGCCACGCGCCGCTGCGTAAAGCCTAAAAGTAAATATGCGTATGGATTTTTTGTGCTCACAAATAAATCTGATGGCACTTTTGCGGGCGTATACGATTACGACGAAGATGAGAACAGTTTTGATAATCCACAAACTCAGCCAGCATATAAGGGGGATATCCTCTATGTGCGGGAAACGTGGTGTTGGTGTCCGTGCTGGGATTGTGGATTGAATGAGCCAGAAAAAGGCTGCGGAGAACCTACAGCGCGAATGACATTCGACCACAAGAAACACGAATATGGTTGCATTGGATATAAAGCTTCTTTCGCCGAAAACGAGCAGCCGCCTGGACTTGAAACATGGAAACCATCAATCCATATGCCGAAAGAAGCAGCGCGGATATTCCTCCGGGTGACTGATGTCCGGGTGGAGCGACTGCAGGATATAAACGCGGACGGTATCAGAAACGAGGGGCTTACTTCAATGGCTGTTCATGCCGGAGATATGGAGATTGCTCAAGCTGAATTTGCGCTGCTATGGGATACCACTATCAAGAAGTCTGATCTCGACCAATACGGCTGGGCGGCAAATCCGTGGGTGTGGGTCATTGAGTTTGAAAGGCTGGAGGTGGGCGAATGAGCAAAACCAAATACGCAGAAAACATGACAAGCCGTGAAATGCTTGAAGAACGCCTGAATGGCAAAACATATTGTGAAATCGGCGAGATGTGCGGAATATCAAGGCAAGCGGTTCAAATCCGAATAAAATTGCTGTTGAACGGCAGAGATTACAACAAGATTGTTTACCGTGGGGTTCAGGAATATTTCGTTAGCAAGCGGGGCATGAGCTGGCGCAAGATGACAGACGAGATCAATCGGGACGAATGTCTTATAAGCGACGCAACATTGGCAAAATTTCTTCGGGGAGAGTCTGCTCGCATATCCATAAAAGCTATCGTCAGGATATGCGAAATTGTCGGAAAACCTTTTGAAGAGACGTTTGCTTTGATAGACGACGTGGATGGAGGTGACACAGATGTCTAAAATCAGACTTAAGCCCTGCCCGTTCTGCGGGGGCAAGGTGATTATTATGCGCTTGGAGTGTCTGGAAAACGGCTTTGTGAGCTATTATGTTTCACACAGCGATATATTTAATTGCGCATACGAAATCAGGCAACATAGCGCAAGCGAAACTATGCAGGAAGCCGCTAACAAATGGAACAGGAGGGCTGATACAAATGAACACTAAAGCATATGACCGCTACCGGATAGACAGAAACGTATACAATGAGCTGAAATGGCTGTGCCGTCAGTACAACGACATCTGCCGGGAAATCGCGGACTGCTACGGAATATCAGCCGTGAACTACGACAGCACCGGAGCTGCTAAGGGCAATCATATCAGCGACCCTGTGCAGGAGCGTTCCGACAAGGCTATGTGGCTGCGCGAGGATATCGAGAAGATAGACCAGGCGCTTGAACAGACCGCCGCTGAGCCTATGCGGAAGTACATCAAGAAAGCAGTCACAGAGGGGCTTCCGTTCGAGTATCTCGGGAATGTTCCGTGCGGTCGGCGGCAGTTCTATGAGTATCGCATGAAATTCTTCTGGAATCTTGCCCGGCTAAAAAAAGGGTAACCATTTTTTCAAAAAACGTGATATAATAATATCATGAAATACTGAAAAGCGTTCCGAACCGGGGCGCTTTTCTTTTGTGGGGGTGCGCATGGCCAAAGGGTTCGCAAAGAGTTTTTACAACTCCCGCGCATGGATAGACACGCGGGAAGCATACATAGCAGAGCGCACACGAATTGACGGCGGTATGTGTGAAAATTGTCACGAGAATGTTGGCGAGGAGCTACACCATATCGAGCCGCTCACGCCTGTCAACATAAGCGATTACGATATCTGCCTGAATCCCGATAATCTGAAATGGCTCTGCAAAGACTGCCACTTCAAGGCACACCGCGAACTGATTCTGAAGCAATTCGATGAAGCGCGGGAGCGCCGCCGGAATTCCAAAATACTCACGAACGGCTGCTACATGGACGAGAACGGATTTCTGGTGAAGGCTCGCCGCATAATCGTGTGGGGCGCACCTGCAAGCGGAAAAACTTCGTATGTCCGTGCGAATATGTCTGTGGGAGATTTGGTGATGGATGTTGACGCGTTGAGACGTGCGCTTACATTTCAGGAGCGCGGCTCCGATAATCTGCTGCCTGTGGTACTGTCAGTGCGCGACTATCTCTATCAGCTTATCGAGGATAAAGTGCCGGACTGCCGAGCCGTATGGATAATCGGCTGTTTTCCAAAGCGTCAAGAACGTGAGGAGCTTGCCAAACGCCTTGATGCGGAGCTGATATACATGGACGCAGACTATCGCAAATGCATACGCAGAGCCGGAGAGGACTCCAGCCGCGAAAACAAGACATTGCAGCGTGCGTTGATAGACAGGTATTTCGAACAGCTTGAAAAATAATACCCCCCCCTATTTTCATCGGGCTATATTGGTAGGAGACCGTGACGGGGTGAAGGTAAAGAGAATACG
>OJNQ01002713.1_pt1 | contig 11073 bp, 9 predicted proteins | sample 1597621 | NCBI WGS metagenome assembly OJNQ01 (sample SAMEA2452137, study PRJEB22498) | human gut metagenome | reverse complement strand
ATGGATTACTTGATCCTTGCGACGTGGAAAAAATGATTTCCGAGAAAACGAAAGCGATTCTACTCGTTCATTATGCCGGGATGGTATGTGATATGAACGAGTTTTACCGTATTTCACAAAAATATAATATTCCCATTATTGAGGATGCGGCACACGCATTGGGGAGTAAATATAAGGGACAAATGACAGGTTGTAATTCTCCTTACACGATATTCTCTTTACAAGCAATCAAGCACATGACCACGGTGGATGGTGGTTTCCTGTGTTTACGAAATTCAGAGGAATTTGATCGGGCTAGAAAATTACGTTGGTTCGGGTTGGATAAAAAACATTCTCGTTTGGAGAATGATATTACGGAGGTCGGTTTCAAGTACAGCATGAATAACGTGAATGCAACAATCGGGAACGTGCAAATGATTTACCTGAGGAATGTAATGAATCGTTATATTGTTAATGGGAAATATTATGATCAAGAACTAGAGAAGGTGGATGGTGTTCAGCTGGTATGTTATTCTCCCGACACGGAAGCCTCTTACTGGTTGTACACGATGAAAGTAAAGGATCGAGAAAATTTTATTAAAATGATGGAAGCTAATGGAATCTCGGTTTCTCCTTTACATCATCGTAGTGATACGCATAGTATATTTCAAAAATCCAAAAGAAGTTTACCTAAAATGGTACAAGGAATTTGTTCATATCCCTTGTGGATGGTGGGTCGGAGACGAAGAAAGAGAGAGAATCGTGGAAACAATAAAAAAAGGTTGGTAATGATACCACTTTATAAACCTTACATGCCAAAAGATTTGCCAGAATTGGAGACAATTCTTCATTCTGGAGCATTATCTTATGGGAAATGGGGAAAATTATTCGAGAATAAGTTACGGGATTTTATAGGAATAGAGAATCTGTTAACCACGAATAGTTACACTTCTGCAATTCAAGTGGCTCTAACTACATTGGGATTACATCCGGGAGATGAAGTGATAACCTCTCCAATGAGTTGTTTGGCTTCGAATCAACCTTTACAAACATTTGGACTGAAAATCGTGTGGGCAGATATTGTCCCGTTAACGGGAACCTTGAATCCGGATAGTGTGCGTCAGAAAATAACAGACAAAACTCGTTTGATTTTCCACAATCATTTTTGTGGTTATGTAGGGTATGTCGATGAAATTAATATGATTGGGAGAGAGTATGGTATTCCCGTGCTAGATGATTGCGTGGAGGCTTTTGGTAGTAAATATAAAGGGAATTATACTGGTAATTTGGGAACGGATGTGACTATTTTTTCTTTTCAAACAGTTCGTTTACCCAATACAATAGATGGAGGGGCGATTGTGTTTAAAGATTCAGACCTTTATAAGAAAGCGTTATTAACTCGTGATTTTGGAATTCGAAGAGATATTTTTCGAGATAGATATAACGAGATTTCATCCGAATGTGATATTTCTCTTCCTGGTTATGGGGCGACAATGAGCGATATGAATAGCTATATCGGTTGTTGTCAAATGAAAGATGTTGTGATGTTATTGAATAAACAACAGGTAAATGCGGAAGAGTGGGATGAGAATATAAAACGATTGTATCCGAAATTTTATAGGTTGAATCAAAAAGAAATAATAAGACCTAATTATTGGGTGTACGGTTTTTTGTGTGATTATAAAATTAAGGTGATTCTTGACTTCCGACAACGAGGTTATTACGCTTCAGGAGTACATTTAAATAATAACTGCTATTCTGTATTTGGAGATACAATGGAGCAACCGGGAGTGAATGATTTTATGAAAAAATTTGTGGCTATTCCCTGCGGATGGTGGTTTGATAAATCGAAAAATCATGCAATATAGAGAAATTTGGTTAAATGAAATAGCACAATTAATAGGAGTACCTTTTGTTGGAGAAGATATCGTAATAAATGGTCTGAATTTGTGTAATCGGAAAACTGTTTATTCTTCGGTTGTTTCATATATTACTTCAGAGAGTTTTATTGATACGGTCAAAAATAATAGTGCTATAAAAACTCTATTTTTGACAGAAGAATTAGCAAAGAGAGTAAGGGAAGATATTCCTCGTGATATTGCTTTGTTTATTGTAAATAATCCAGAAGAGGAATTTTATAAGTTACATGAAATATTATGTGTATATGGATTATACCAATATGAGGAGAATCCTCCTAAAGTAGGACACAATTGTAAAATACATCCATCGGTAGTATTAGAGAATAATGTGATTATTGGTGATAATGTGATTATTGGTCCTAATTCAGTAGTAAGAAGTCGTGCAATTATAGAGAATGATGTGAGAATAGGGTGTTGTTCTGTAATTGGGAGTGAAGGTTTTCAATGTATTCGTTTTATTAATGGTGATACACATGTGGCAACTCATGTAGGAGGAACACATCTTTGTGTGAACGTTTCTATTGGGGATAATGTAACAGTGGGGAATGCATTGTTTGAGGGAGAAACAATTATAGGTAAAAATACAAAAATAGATAATCATGTGTATGTTGCACATAATTTAGTAATAGGAGAAAATAATATTATTACAGCTTGTTGTTTGTTAATGGGATCTTCTGTTTTGGAGAATAATGTATGGTTAGCTCCTAATGCCGTTGTGATGAACAAAAAGGTAATTCATGATGGTGGTTTTGTCGGGTGTATGTCTCTTGTGACAAAGGATGTTTTACAAGGTTCGATAGTGGTGGGAATTCCGGCTAAAGAGTGGAAAAAGAGATTTTAATTATAGGGTAGTATATTTGTTATAATGTCTCAATCGTATAAGAATATCTTTAAAACAACATTCCTTCTTGGTTTTGTACAGATATTTAATATTCTAGTTAAAGTAATTACTAATAAAATTGTATCAGTTTTACTTGGAGCAGAGGGTATGGGAACAATAGGTATTTATAATAATACAATTGATCTTCTTAAATCTGGGGCGGGATTGGGTATTTCACAAAGTGCAGTAAGAGATATTTCTGCTGCAAATAGTAATGGTGATAAAGAATCTTTTTCTAGAATAATATCTGTGACTAAAAGAATAGTCATGTTCTCAGGCTTATTGGGTATAATAATAACTATCATTTTATCTCCATGGTTGAGTCGGTGGGTTATGGGAAGTAAAGGACATACGTTTGTTTTTATGTGTCTTGCTGTTGTTGTCGCAATAAAGATTGTAACAGATGGACAACTTGCTATTTTAATCGGTATGAGGCAATTGAAATACCTTGCCAAAGCGAATGTTTGGGGGGCCTTTATGGGGCTTGTTACAAGTGTTCCAATGTATTATATTTATGATTTACAAGGAATTGTACCATCTTTATTTATTTGTGCATTTATTCCTTTGTTATTTTCTAGTTTTTATGTAAAAAAAATCAATTATAACCGGATCGTATTATCTGTACATGAAATCTTAGGAAATGCTTCACCAATGATAAAAATGGGAATAGCATTGGTCTTTGCATCATTCCTATCTAATATAGTAGCTCTTGTTATATCAGCTTATATGAGGGCATATGGCGGTTTACAAGATGTTGGATTTTATAATGCTGGGATTATGATTTTAAATGGTTATTTTGGTGTTATAATTACAGCACTAACAACAGATTATTATCCTAGAATAGCATCAATTAGTGATAATAATATATTATTGCAAAATGAATTAAATAAACAAGCAACTGTTAGTTTAGTACTTTGTTGTCCGCTTGTTGTGTTATTTCTTTTTTTATTACCATTTTTTATTCGAGTATTGTATTCTGAAGAATTTTTTCTAACGGTAAATTTTATTCGAGTCGCAATTTGGGGTACATTGATAACTATTTGCTCCAATCAAGTCGATATGATACTAGTAGCTAAATTTAAAATGAGATTATTTACAATAATATCAATTGTTTATAGATTTTTGCAATTGGTAATAAGCCTTGTATTTTATAAGTATTATGGTATATTAGGAATGGGGGGAGCTATGACAATAATGGGTGTACTCCATTTCTCGATTATGACGATTAGTGTTTATCAGCTGTACAAGATTTGTTTTAATTGGCTGTTTATTAAGATCGCTTTAGTTGTTTTCGGTTTGGCTATTATAGCAACATTTGTTTGTATGTTTGATAATGTGATATTGAAATACATATTAGGAGGAGGATTGGTGATTGTTTCTTGTACTTTTTCTTTGTATATCTCGAAAAAACACTTTGAAATAGATTTATTGAAATATTTATATGATAAATTTTGAAAGATATGTTGGATAAGCCTCTTTTAAGTATTGTAATACCAACAAAGGATCGGTATGTTTATATAAAAGTATGTGTGCTAACTCTTCTTGAATTAAAAAAGAAATATGCTAATATTGAAATTGTAGTTCAAGATAATACAAAAGATAATACTGAGTTTTTAATGTTTTTGGAACAGGAAAAGTTAGATCAAATAATGTATTATCATACACGTGAAGTTCTTTCTGTTGTTGATAATTGTAATTTAGGTATTAGTCATGCTACGGGAGAATATGTTTGTATGATTGGTGATGATGATAGTGTTACAGATGCTATTGTAGATGTGGTTAATTGGATGAAAATAAATTCGATAGATTCATGTTTAGGGAATTTAGTTCGTTACAATTGGCCAGATTTGCAATATAAACATCATCGATTCCCAGATTTGACAATACCTCATAAAAAGTATTCAATGCTTACGATTGATCCTAAAAAAGAATTGCAAGGTTGTTTACAAGAAGGAGCATTTCAAATACGGAGATTACCTCGAGTGTACCATGGTGTAGTTGCTCGAACAATTCTTGAGAAAGTAAGAAGTCAAACAGGATGTTATTTTCCCGGTCCAAGTCCAGATATGGCAAATGCAGTAGCTTTATGTATGAATTTAGGTAAACATGTTGTTGTAAATATTCCAATTATTATTGATGGCTTTTGTTATAAAAGTACAGGTGGAATGGGAACTCGAGGTGCTCATATAGGTCAAATTGAAAATATGACACATCTGCCTAAGAAGACTGCAGTATTATGGGAATCTAAAATTGTAAAATACTGGACTGCTGAAACAATTTATGCTGAATCTACGCTGAAGGCATTAAGAGCATGTGGCATAAAAGCAGAGAAATATTTTTTAATGTTTAATTACATAGCTTCTTATGCTGCTTTTGTTTCATATAATCGCCATTTTTGGAAATTGATACTTCCTTATATTTCCTTAAAAAAAGATATGATTTCGTTGTTATATTATTGTTTGCGTATATTAAAAAAACGTGGACGTAATTATATATTGAATTTTTTTAAAACAAGAATGAGAATTACTAAAGATACAATTAGATATGATATAAAAAGTTTATCTGATGCTGTAGATTTTGTAAATCAATTCTATATAGCGAATAAGAGTAAGGCTTTAGGAAAATATGAGTAGAGAGTTTAGGATTAATAGTTTTAAATTATTCTCTCTTTTTTTTGCGCTATTTCCTTTGTTAGGAATTTATGCATCAGGAATTCAAGGAGTTTCTTTAGGAGATTTTTGTCTATTAATTACTGCAATCCTAATTATGACTCAGAAAGGTATATTATTTACTATACCTCAAATATATAAACCTTTATATCTATATGCTTGTTATGGATTTTTAATTACAATTGTATCAATAGGAATTTATTCGTGGTTAGATGTTTATAGCGTATTGTATGAATTAGCAGGAAAATGTCTATATTATATTTTGTTATTTCTATCTTTTCATTTTGTTCGGAGACACTTCTTTGATTATTATCTTTTACGAATATCAGATGTGGTTGTTTTATTCTTTTTTGTTCAATATGTTGGATCTTTGCTGGGGATTCATTTATCAGGAATAATTCCGTTATTACCTCTATCTAATGAAGTTGATACAACTTTTTTTATACAACATCAGTTGGAAAGTATTCGTTTTTCTTCTTTGTTTTGTGAACCATCTCACTATGCACAATTTCTTTGTATTCCAACAATTTTGCTTTTGTATCAAGAGAAGAAAGCAAAATTACGTATTTTAATGTATAGTATTTCTATGTTATTGAGTCAATCTGCTAATGGTTTTGCCATTGTTGTTATTATTGGTTTGTATTATTTTATATTTTATCTACGTAATATAGTTTCTTTGAAACGAAGAATTCTATTTATATTTTCATTTTTATTGGTGGGAGTGTGTTTGTTTATTTATTTAAATGAGGTTATCGGTAAAGTTTTAATTCGTTTTTCTGAAATTTCTTTTGAAGGATCTCCTGGAAGTATAAATGGAAATTCTAGCTTTATTCGAGTGTTAAGAGGATACATCCTTTTTGATGAATATGATTGGTTGCATAAGTTATTAGGCTATGGTTGGGGAAGTATCGGATGTTATGTGAAAATGCATCCGGAAACAGCTTATTTAGATGTAACGTCATCTTTGCCAACTTATGTGAATTCTCTGCAATATATGTTATTGTCAACAGGAGTTTTGGGTCTAATAATGATATTATTTACTTTCTACAAGATGTATTCTAAAAATACGGATACAGCTAAGAATATGTTACTTGTATTATTTATATTACTTTTTTCTTCTGATGTTTTTGGAGGGTATCTTGCTATGATAACATTTTATATTGCCTATACGGAAAAACGACAGATAGAATTTCGTTTAAAGAAAAATGTTTTAGGGTACATACTTGTTAATTGATGCGTGAGGGTTAATTAGGACATCAAATTATGTTTTAGATATTATCATAGGTATGATTAGTTTTATTATTCCATGTTTCAATGTGCAAGAAACAATAGAAGAAACCGTTGTTTCTATTACACGAGAAACTGATTTGTTTTGTGAGATTATATTGGTTAATGATGGTTCTTCAGATGCGACTTTAGAAGTTCTTCAGAAGATTTCATTTGGGCATTCTAATGTAAAGGTAGTGAATAAGACGAATGGAGGCGTTTCTTCTGCTCGTAATTTAGGTTTACATTTTGCTACTCAAGAATATGTCTGTTTTCTTGATGGGGATGATACTATGGATAATTCGTTTTTTGAAAAGGTAACAAGTTATTTGTACCAAAATAGGGATATTATCATGTATGGTTTTGATAAAGAAAATAAGGATTTGTCAAAAAGAAGTTATAAAGTTTATTACTCTAAAAATTACATATTAGATTATTTATTGGGGAAAATGTACATTCATATATCTTCTTTACTTTTGAAAAGAAGTATGTTATTACGTAATCATGTTGTTTTTGATGAGGATATATATTATTCTGAAGATAGAGAATTTATTGTAAAGTGTTTACGATGTTCAACGTCATTGGCAATTGTGCCTAATATCTTATTCCATTATAAATTTCGATCTACTTCTGCAATGAATGTAGCTAAATTTACAATGAAACGTATGACTTCAATAGTGGCAATGGAAAGAGTGTTGAATATGTTCGCTTCAAATTCTCTTGAAGCAAAGGCTGCACTACTTCAATTGCAATTAACAATAATATTAGTGCTAAAAAAGTATTTACATTTTGGACAAAAGGATAAAAATATTGAAAATGTTTTTGATAAATACTTTCAGTATTTGAATAAAATAAGTTTATTGAAAATGAATAAATACTCAATGTTTGTATTGTTGTTGATATTTGTTCGAAAATTTTCAGACAAACTATTCTTCTTTGTGCTAAAAAAATATAAGTAATGGATTTTTCTGTATGTACATCTGTTTATCGAAATGATAAACCAGAATATTTAGATTTGGCTTTAAAAAGTATTATTAATCAAACAGTTCCACCAAATGAGATTGTTCTGGTTATAGATGGGCCAATTTCAAGCAAGTTAGAGAAAATAATACAGGACGCTTTGGAACATTTTAAATTGAAAGTTATTCGTTTACAAGAAAATCAAGGTTTAGGCATTGCAATGAAAATAGGGGTCGAAGCTGCGTCATGTGAACTAATTGCACGTATGGATAGTGACGATATTGCTTTGTCTGATCGTTTTGAAAAACAAATAAATTGTTTTAAAGCAGATGAAAATTTGTCTATCGTAGGAGGTGCTATTACAGAATTTATTGACGAACCAACAAATATTGTTGCTAAGCGACAATGTCCTAAGTCGGATGAAGAAATAAAGAAATATATGAAATCTCGTTGTGGCTTAAATCATATGACAGTGATGTTTAAGAGGTCAGAAATATTGAAAGTTGGTAATTATCAAGATTGGTTTTGGAATGAAGATTATTATTTGTGGATTCGAATGATATTAGCTAATTGTAAATTTTACAATCTATCTGATGTGTTAGTCAATGTTCGAGTTGGGAAAGATATGTATGCTCGTCGGGCTGGCTGGAGATATTTTAAAAGTGAAATGGCCTTGCAAAAATATATGAGAAAAGAAAGGCTAATATCTTTATGGCATTTTGGATATAATGTTGGGATTCGTTTTGTTATTCAGTTGCTTATGCCTAATAATTTGAGAGGAATTATTTTTAGAAATTTCTTTAGAACCAAAATCCAGTAATCAGGTATTCTATTTTTTGAGGGATAATCAATATGAATTATAAAAATATAAATGAAAAGGAGTGTCAGCGTTTCGAATCACTTTTTCTAATGTATATTATTAAAGGTTTATGAATGGTAAAAAGTATAATGTCGGATATACGACTGGAGTGTTCGATATGTTTCATATTGGACATCTCAATATATTGCGGCGAGCTAAGGAACAATGTAGTAAATTGATTGTCGGCGTGAGTACGGATGAGTTGGTGCGATCGTACAAACAAAAGGTTCCAGTAATTCCTTTTGAAGAACGTTTTGCAATCGTTGCAGCCTGCCGTTATGTAGATGAAGTGGTTTCTCAAGAGGATCGAGACAAGATTGCAGCATTTCATCGCATAGGGTTTGATGTAATGTTTGTGGGTGATGATTGGAAAGGGAAACCGCTTTTTGTGGATGTGGAGAGATATCTCAACGAGCATGGAGTTGAAGTTGTGTATTTTCCGTACACACAAGGGACTTCATCTACTATTTTACGAGAAAAAATTTTGAGAGAGAGATGATTCCTTATAACAAAAGAAATATTTGTAAATTGTTTTTATGCATGCTATGGGTGTGAAAGGGGACATTTATAAATTATAAAAATATGAAAAATTTAATGTCTTCCCATGAAGATACATGGGGATTCTTGCGATTACAGAATTGTATTCTGAATATTGCGCAATATATTGATGAATTTTGTTCGAGGTATGGGATTTCTTATTACTTAATGGGAGGAAGTGCGTTAGGGGCTGTTAGACATAAGGGCTTTATACCTTGGGATGATGATTTGGATATCTTCATGCGTCCAAATGATTACAAACGTTTTAGAGAATTGTTCTCGAAAGAGGGTGATCATGAGATGTATTACTTGCAAGAATGGGGTAATCGTGTGGGGTTGGCGTCTTTCGCAAAACTGCGATTGAATTATTCGACATATATAGAACCTGATCTTGAAAAATATGATATTCATAAAGGAGTATATGTTGATATTTTTATTTTGCATACGTGTCCGGATAATGTGATTAGTCGATATAATCAATACTTCTGGGCGAAATATCTCGTGTTTAAAAGTTTGGCAACAAGAGGGTATAAACGTCGAGGGCGGGCAGTATGTATAATGTTGAAAATATTGAATTTATTTCCTAAACGTTTTCTAGTTGATTTCGCTTTGCAGCAAATTTATAAATATGAAAAACAGCCCTCGCAATATTTGTGTCATTTTCTTGGGCGAGCATGGATGAAAAATGCGTTATATTGTCGAGCATATTTTGAAAAGATGAGGCGCGTGAATTTTGAGCAAATACAGTTGTGTGTTCCAGGAGAAGTTGAAGCCTATTTGAGAGATCGTTGGGGAAATTTTATGCAAAGCCCGTCATTAGAAGAGATTAAGTATTATCAACATAGTTCTGAGTGGAGTGATATGTATCCCTTTAAGGGGTATCGCAAGAATGGTAAATATGCTGATGAAAAATATCTTATCACTTAATTGTTAGTTTTGTTAAAACCATAAATTATGTTTGTCAAATGTTTCTTTGACCGAGGGATGGCATTGTTTGGTTTATTGGTGTGTAGTCCGATTTTCTTGATTGTGAGTATGCTTATTAAAATAAAGATGCCAGAAGGTCCTGTGATTTTTAAGCAGAAACGAGTTGGAAAAGATGGTAAATTGTTTACAATGTATAAATTTCGAACGATGGCAATGGAGCATGGAGGTTCATCAATTTCTGTGGCGGGGGAAAGTCGTATCACGCCTTTGGGAGCTGTGTTGCGCAAGTATAAGTTGGATGAGTTGCCCGAATTATGGAATGTATTGGTTGGCAATATGAGTTTTGTTGGTCCTCGTCCTGATGTGCCAGGATATGCGGATCATTTGAGAGGTGAAGAACGATTGATTTTAAAACTTCGTCCAGGAATAACAGGGCCTGCTTCGTTAAAGTATGCTAACGAAGAAACAATATTAGCTTACGTTGTAGATCCGGTAAGGTATAATGATGAAATTATATTTCCGGATAAAGTGAAAATTAATCTTGATTACTATTATAATCACACGTTTTTTGGCGATATCCGTTTGATTCTTCAAACAATATTCCGTTCGTATGAGTTTGCAAAGTTATCTATAATATCTCAAGTTAGAAATCAAAAATGAAGAATTTGTACTATAAAATAAAAGATTGATTGGATAGGATATTGTTCAATGCAGAAAGTTTATTTGCCGATGCAAAAAATGAAGATTTCTGTAGGGAGTGTATCATAATAAATAATTGTTGATATTATGTTAGAAAGGATATGGCTTTCTCTTGCTCATATGAGTGGGCGGGAGCAAGGATTTATACAAGAGGCATTTGACACGAATTGGGTGGTTCCACTGGGACCCAATGTTAATGCTTTTGAGCAATCTTTACGGGATTTTTTAATTGGAAATAAAGGAGAGCAAATAGAAAATGAAGGGCTGCGGGTGGTGGCATTGAGCGCAGGGACTGCGGCATTGCATTTGGGGTTGATATTGCTAGGGATACAGCCGGGAGACGAGGTGATTTGCCAGTCATTTACTTTTGCGGCATCA
>OJNQ01002694.1_pt1 | contig 11120 bp, 11 predicted proteins | sample 1597621 | NCBI WGS metagenome assembly OJNQ01 (sample SAMEA2452137, study PRJEB22498) | human gut metagenome | reverse complement strand
CGTGGGTAGACAAGCGGGTTTCCGTGTTTCCCTTGAAACCTTGCTTCCGTTGCCTTGCCTGCCAAGCGCACCAATATGAGATATGTGCGAACTATGATTATTTGGGCTCGCGCTGTGACGGAGGTTTTGCCGAATACGTGGCCGTCCCGGTCTGGAATTTGCTGGCACTTCCCGATGAGGTCAACATGGAAGAGGCCGCCATGATGGAGCCGACCGCTGTGGCCATGCACGCCTTGACGCAGTCGGGGTTTAAGCCCGGGCATAAAGTGGCGGTGTTCGGTCCCGGTACGATTGGGATGATCCTTTGCAACATGGCCCGGTGCATGGGAGCGGCGGAAATATATTTGGTGGGGCGAAGCCAAAATAAGTTGGAGTTTGCCCGCAGGCATTGCGACATCACGGATACCTATAATCTCAACGACCATGAGGAATTGATCCGTTTGGCTTCTAGGTTTGTGGATATTGCCTTTGAAGGAACAGGTGCATCGGCTTCCCTGTCCGCTTGTTTGGATATAGTCAAACCCGGAGGAACGGTGGTTGCACTGGGCAATCCGATTGGCGATGTGACGTTGGAAAAAGCCATTTACTGGAAACAGCTTCGTAAACAACTTCGGCTGGTCGGAACATGGAACTCCCGCTTCGGTGGTGCGGAAAATGACTGGACGAAAGCTCTCGAACTGGTACGTTCAGGCCGTTTGGCATTGAAGCATTTCATCACGCATCGGCTTCCGCTCAACCGACTGAGAGAGGGACTGGAAATCATGCGGAACAACGAAATATATTCCAATAAAATCATGCTGGTAAACGATGGAAATCAAAGCTAAATTGTCCGCTTCGCTGATGTGCGCCGACTTGCTCAATCTGGAGCGCGACATCCGTGTCTTGGAACGTAACAAGGTGGACTACCTCCATGTGGACATCATGGATTCTACGTTCGTGCCCAACTTAACGTTCGGTCCAGACATAGTAAACTCTATTAGGAGAATCACGGATCTTCCCCTTGATATTCACTTGCTGATGGAACATCCCCGTATGATTGTCCGATCCATGGACATATGCGAAGGCGACATCGTGAGCATCCACAGCGAGTGTAAGGAAAGCATCATGGAGAACGTGGCTTTCATCAAGCAGAAAAGCGCACGTTTTGGACTGGCTCTCAATCCGGATACTTCCATTGAGGAAGTGCGCAAATATCTTCCCTATGTGGATGTTATTCTCTTGATGCTCATCGTACCCGGGTTTGCCGGAAGCATGATGATACATGGTATGATGGAGAAAGTAAGGGAGACCCGACTCTATTTGGATGAGCACAAGTTTCAAAACATCGAAATTAGTGTGGATGGCAGCGTAAGTTGTGAACGGGCCAAATATATGCGCCAGCTGGGAGCATCGATATTCGTTGGTGGCACAGCCGGGATTTTCCGTAAGGACTCCCTTTTGGATGAGACCGTACCAGCATTCATTGCCTGTATGAAATAGAAAAAGGAAGATAGTCATGAAATATTATTTTAAGATAGTGGTGATATTCCTCCTGCGGATATTGCTGCAAGCGTTTTTTGTATTCCCGATTAGGAAGAATCAGATATTGTTTGTGGTGCACGAAGGGGCGCGTTACGACTGCAACCCCAAGTACATCTTCGAGCACATGCACGCCCGCTTCGGTAATTCTTATCATTATGTATGGTGTTTGAACGACGCAAACAAATTACCCGCCGATTTCTGCGCTACCTGCGTCAAGTTTCTTTCCCCTCGCTACCTTTATTACCTTTTCACATCGGGGACGGTGGTGACAAACCTCTACATCGAGCCGTTTTTTACCAAACGAAAAGGACAGCTGGTCATCAATACCTGGCATGGCGGCGGGGCGTATAAGAACAACACCCACATATCATTCCTGCCCAAGAGCCGTTTGGCTTATATGGCCTATATTCGCCGCTTGCGGCATGGCCAGACTGACCATATGCTGTCCAGTTGCCGGGCGTTTATCGACACACACCACTCGTTTGCCAATATTGAGTCAGAACGCTTCCTACCCGTGGGCACGCCGAGAAACGATCTCTTCTTTCGCCCCGACTACGGGGAATTCAGGCTCAAGCTATGCGAAAGTCTGGGTATAGAAACGGAGAAGCTCATCGTGCTTTACGCACCTACATATAGGGGACTATGGCGCGGAGCAGCATCGCCCCAAGTACCTCTTGATGCCGATACCGTAGGCAAGGCGGTGTCTATGAAGTTTGGGGGAGAAGTGGCTGTGTTGGTCAGGGAGCATCCCCTTCTTGCGAATAGCGGTCGTTCTTCGGCCACAGGCAAGACGCTGGACGTGAGCCGCTACCCCTTCATGCAAGAACTGTTGTCCGCGGTCGATGTGTTCATCACCGATTACTCCTCCTCTATGTGGGACTACTCGTTCACCTTCAAGCCGGGCTTCCTGTTCACCCCTGACTTGGAGGAATACAAAGCCACGACCGACCTGTTCACCCCCATCGAGCAGTGGCCTTTCCCTTACGCCAAGACGGTGGACGAATTATGTGCTGCCATAGCCGCTTACGATGCGGAACGTGCCGCCGAACGGATCCGCACCCACCACGCCCTGTTGGGCAGCTATGAGAAAGGCACGGCCACCGAAACGGTGTGCCGACTGATTCAAGAGCATCAAAAACAACACTCCTGAAACACCCCGTCCAACATCAATATAAGGGTGTGTTTACCTTTTTACGACATTTTCTATGCAGAAATTCTCCGTACTTCTTTCCCGTTTACCATAGGGAGTAAGCGAGTGATTTTTGTTAATGCTTCTATAGATCAAGTGATTCCAGATGCGTTTAACAGCCTAACAAACTAAATATCCATAATAAACGATGCAAAAAGTCCTGTTTATCTCTTCCCGCCCCCTGTTCCCCATCGTAGGTGGCGACCAAATCCGTACCGTCCAGCAACTGGAGTTCCTGTTGCAGCGGTATCGGGTGGATGTCCTTTACCTGACAGAGAGCAAGGAACGGGATGTAACCAAGGAGCATCTGCCCGCCGTGGGTAATGTATTCTGCTTCCATATTCCCAAGTGGCGGTGTTATTGGCAGACCTTGCGTTTCTTGTTCAATGCAAAACCCCTGCAAGTGAATTACTACCACAACAAGCGGACACAACGGTTCGTTGCTGCGCATTTGGACGAATATGATATGGTGTTCTGCAATAACATCCGCACGGCGGAATACGTCAGGTGGGCGAAAGGCGTGAGGAAGTATATCGACTTCGTGGATGCCATTTCCATGAATTACACCAAGGCCCAACACAAGGCAAGGGGATTGAAAAAACTGATATATAAGATTGATGGTAGGCGTTGTGCGCGGTATGAGCAACAGGTCATCAGGGATTTCGACAACTGCGCGATTATTTCGGAAGTGGACAAACAATATTTGTTGGATTATGGCACGGACAATTCATGTGATAGGGAATAAGGTGCGGATACCTGACGAATTGCAGGTTTCCCGGCACGAATGCAGTAACAAGCTGGTTTTTGTGGGCAAGATGAGCTACGAGCCGAACGTGGTGGCGACCACTCATTTTGCCACTCGTGTGTTTCCTAAACTCCTTTCCCGCTTCCCTGAGTTACGGTTCGTGATAGTCGGAGCCAATCCCAATGCAAGGGTTAGGCAATTGGCGGAACTGCGCAACGTGGAAGTGACAGGCTTTGTGGATTCGGTAGAGCCTTTCTTTCAAGGAGCGGCTATCGTGGTAGCCCCCATGCTGACCGGTGCGGGGATACAGAACAAAATCATACAGGCCATGTCATACGGTTGTTGTGTGGTGACAACGCCCATCGGGGCGGAAGGGCTGGATATACATCATGAAGAGATAGCCGTGGTGGAGGGAGATAATGAAATGGCAACAACGATCGCTTCCTTGCTTCTCGCTCCCGAGAGACGTAAAACGATGGGGAAAATTGCGAGGGAATATGTTATCAGTCATTTATCGGAATCGGTCATAAGTGAACAATTTTGGGAGTTTATAGATGGTGTATCCCCATCCTGCCAATCTATTTGATGAAGTCGCATCTTTATTAAATGAAAATGACAACTGTATGAAAGTACCCCGAAATCCAAAATTATCACGATATTTTTCGGAATACAATCCGAATTTGCCATAACATATATTGAACGAGCTTATCTCAAAGGTCCCTGTGTTATTTGCGATCTATAATAGATTGAAGGTGATTGTTATTTTATGATGTTTTTTCTCCTCTTCTCCCTTGTCCTTTAAATAAAAACCTCTATCTTTGCACTCGATTTTCCGCAGAGGGTAAATAAGTGGAGCCGGAGACGGAGCCCACCCCCGGGACCTAACCTGTTTAAAAGATTTTAAGACAGATGTACGTAATCGTAGAAATTAACGGACAACAGTTCAAGGCTGAGCAAGGCAAGAAATTGTTCGTTCATCACATTCAGAACGCAGAAAGCGGTGCTGTTGTGGAGTTTGACAAGGTGTTGTTAGTAGATAACAACGGTGAGGTAACAGTGGGTGTTCCTACTGTAGAGGGCGCAAAGGTAGTATGCGAGGTATTATCTCCGCTGGTAAAAGGTGACAAGGTGCTGGTATTCCACAAGAAGAGAAGAAAAGGTTACCGTAAATTGAACGGTCACCGTCAGCAGTTCACTGAGGTGAGTATTAAAGAAGTTATTGCTTAACGTTTAAAGGAGAAGAAAAGAAATGGCACATAAAAAAGGTGTGGGTAGTTCTAAGAACGGCCGTGAATCACAAAGTAAAAGATTAGGTGTTAAGCTTTTTGGTGGTGAGGTTGCTAAAGCTGGTAACATCATCGTTCGTCAAAGAGGTACGGTTCATCATCCGGGCGAGAACGTAGGTATCGGTAAGGATCATACGTTGTATGCGTTGGTAGATGGCGTTGTTACTTTCCGTAGAGGAAAAGAAAACAGATCATTTGTTTCTGTAAAAGAAGTTGTTGCTGAGGCTTAAGTTTCTGCGACCAAAGAATAAGGAAAAGGATATCCTGAAAAGGGGTATCCTTTTTTTATTGCCGATGATAATAAACGTTATGAAGTAAATTTTGGAACATATATAAATAAACTTGTAACTTTGCGGTCTCAAACATAAATACAAACATAAAAAACAATGGGTGGTTTTTTCGGAACTATTTCTAAAGGAGCCTGTATTACGGATTTATTCTATGGTACAGACTACAATTCTCATCTAGGAACCCGCAGAGGCGGTATGGCTACGTACGATAAGGAAGAAGGGTTTACGCGTTCGATCCACAATCTGGAGAATTCTTATTTCCGCACCAAGTTTGAACCGGGGCTTCCTAAATTCAAAGGAAAAGCCGGGATCGGTATTATCAGCGATACGGATGCGCAGCCTATCGTTATCAACTCTCACTTAGGTAAATTCGCGATCGTGACGGTGGCGAAGATTAATAATCTGGACGAGCTGGAAAAGGAGTTATTGGAAGCGAACATGCATTTCTCGGAATTGAGTTCCGGAAAAACGAATCAGACGGAGTTAGTCGCTTTGCTGATTACACAAGGCAAGGACTTCGTGGAGGGTATTGAGAATGTTTACAATAAGATAAAGGGCTCTTGCTCTATGTTGCTCCTGACGGAGGATGGTATTATCGCCGCCCGTGATAAGTGGGGGCGTACGCCGATCGTAATCGGGAAGAAAGACGGAGCTTATGCGGCGACCAGTGAGTCTAGCAGTCTTCCGAACTTGGATTATGAGATCGAGAAATTTATAGGCCCGGGCGAGATCGTCCGTTTGCGTGCCGATGGTATGGAGCAGATGCGTAAACCGAATGAAGGGATGCAGATCTGCTCTTTCCTTTGGGTATATTATGGATTCCCTGTTTCTTGCTATGAGGGAAAGAACGTGGAGGATGTCCGGTTTATGAGTGGCTATAAGATGGGGCAGAAGGATGACTCGGAGGTGGATTGCGCTTGTGGTATACCGGACTCCGGTGTGGGTATGGCTTTGGGGTATGCGGAAGGTAAGGGGGTGCCTTATCATCGGGCTATCGCTAAGTATACACCAACGTGGCCTCGTAGTTTTACCCCGGCTAACCAAGAGATGCGTTCCTTGGTGGCTAAGATGAAATTGATACCGAACCGTGCGATGCTGGAAGGCAGACGCATCCTTTTCTGCGACGACTCGATCGTGCGTGGTACACAGCTTCGTGATAACGTGAAGATCTTATATGATTATGGGGCGAAAGAGGTACATATGCGTATCGCTTGCCCTCCATTGATTTATAGTTGCCCGTTTATCGGTTTTACTTCTTCCAAGAGTCCTTTGGAGTTGATAACTCGTCAGATTATCAAGGAACTGGAAGGGGATGAGAATAAGAATCTGGATAAATATGCTACGACAGACTCTCCGGAATATAAGAAGATGGTCGGAATTATCGCCGAGCGTTTCGGGTTGAGTTCCTTGAAGTTTAATACGCTGGAAACCTTGGTGGAGGCGATCGGCTTGCCTAAGTGTAAGGTTTGTACGCACTGCTTCGACGGTTCAAGCTGCTTTTGATGACATTTTTTGAGAGAAACAGGAATAGCGGGACAATTTGTCTCGCTATTTTTTTGTCATGTAACTTGCTTTGTCTACTTTTATGGCTGTTTTAAAAGAGTGAGTTATGACAGTTTTAGATAGATTTTTAAAGTACGTTACGTTCGATACCCAGTCGGACGAGGAGACGGGTACGACTCCTAGTACGCCGGGACAACGTGTCTTTGCCGAGGCTTTGGTGAAGGAATTGGAAGCGATTGGTATGGAGGAGATCTCCTTGGATGAGAATAGTTATGTAATGGCTACTCTGCCGGCTAATACGGACGAGAAAATCCCGACTATCGGTTTTATCGCTCATTTGGATACGAGTCCGGATATGTCGGGTAAGAATGTCCAGCCTCGTATCGTGACTTATCTGGGTGGTGATATTGTCTTGGATGCGGAAGAAAATGTTGTACTATCTCAATCGATGTTCCCTGAGCTTTCAGATTATAAGGGACAGGATATTATCGTAACGAATGGTAAGACTTTATTAGGTGCCGATGATAAGGGAGGTGTAGCCGCTATCGTCGCCTCTATGCAATATTTGAAGGATCATCCGGAGATCAAGCACGGTAAGATCCGTATCGCTTTTACCCCGGATGAGGAAATCGGACAAGGTGCCGATCATTTCGACGTGGAGAAGTTCGGTTGTGATTGGGGATATACGATTGACGGTGGACAAATCGGTGAGTTGGAATATGAGAATTTCAATGCCGCCGGCGCTAAGATTATCTTCAAGGGCTTGAACGTACATCCGGGATACGCCAAGGATAAGATGCAAAACGCTTCCTTGCGTGCGATCGAGTTTGCTTCTTGGTTGCCGGCCGAGCAACGTCCGGAGCATACGACTGGTTATGAGGGATTCTTCCATTTGACCGGTATGACCGGTTCGGTCGAGGAAGCTACTCTATCTTACATCATCCGTGACCATGACCGGAAGTTGTTCGAGGAGAAGAAAGAATTGCTTCGTACGTTGGTTGATAAGATGAATGAAGCGCATCCGGGATGTGCGCATTTAGAGCTTCGGGATCAATATTACAATATGCGCGAGGTTGTGGAGCCCCAGAAACATATCGTTGATTTGGCGTTTGAGGCGATGACCTCCGTTGGGGTAGAACCGATCGTGAAACCGATCCGGGGAGGTACGGATGGTGCACGGTTGTCGTTTATGGGATTACCTACTCCGAATTTGTTTACGGGGGGACATAATTTTCACGGGCGCTATGAATATATACCCGTCTATGCAATGGAAAAAGCCGTACAGGTGATTATACGGATAGCCGAATTGTGTACGAAAATCTAGCTTAACTTTTTAAATCGTTTCACAAGGTAGAAATACAGAGAACCGGCTTCCTTTTCCAGGTTCGGATTGCAGACCGATTTGTCCATGGAGCTTTTCGATGATGACCCGGCAAATTTCTGTAAACCCTGCTGTAGTATCGGACCGGCTCTTTTCGAAAGGGGGGGAAGACGTTGGCACAGTTGTGGTTGTTTATCGTAGCTCCTTCTGGCGGTGCAGCTTTATCGGCTGGCATGTGGAAGACTATCGGCAGCGAAAAATAAGGATTCGACTTCTTCCGTTTTTGTCGGGAACAGGATCGCCTCTGTTTGGATAAAATCCAATACGCTCCGCGGAACGCTTTCGGTCCTAAAATCAAAAGCTTCTGCGGACAATCCTATAAATTCTCCCGCCAAGAACAGAAGATATTTAGACGAACTGAAAATTTTCAGGCCCTAAAACCGGATAAGGTGTAGCTGTCGTATATCTGTCTTCTACGATGTTTTCAGGCTTGATGTTATCGGAGTGGCAGATAGAACCGTTAATTCAGCATCCGGTATTCATTGGGAGTGACTCCTACCACTTTCTTAAATAAGCGGCTGAAATGTTGCGGATATTGGAACCCGAGCTCATAAGCGATTTCGCTGATGGATTTGCCGGTGTCGAATACTTTTTCTTTTGCGATATCGATCAGTTTGGTCTGGATGTGTTCAGAAGCGGTTTTCCCGGTTTCTTTTTTGATCAGATCACCGAAATAGTTGGCGGACAAATGCATTTGATCTGCACAGTATCTTACTGTTGGCAGGCCCGAACTCTCCGGTTTTTCTGAGTAGAAATAATCGTTCAGCAAATTTTCGAATCGGGTGAGAATGTCTTTGTTGACGTTTTCGCGGGTGATGAATTGGCGGTCGTAGAAACGGACACAATAGTTGAGGAATAATTCGATATTGGATACGATCAGCCGCTGGCTGTGTTTGTCGATGGCGTGATGCAGTTCTTCTTCGATATTGCGGAGACAATCGATAATGACATGACGCTCTTGCTCGGAAAGATGAAGGGCTTCGTTTACCTGATACGAAAAAAAGGTATAGTCTTTGATCGTACGACCCAGGGTGGTCCCCCGTAAAAGATCCGGGTGAAAGACCAGTGCCATCCCCTGCGGTTGGTAGACTTTACCGTCGTCTTCGATGCCGATGACCTGGCCGGGCGCGAGAAAAACAAGTGTCCCTTCCTGATAATCGTAATAATTACAACCATACCGAAGGTTGCCACATTTTATTTCTTTCAGAAATACCGTGTAAAAACCGAAAGAATGGAGACCGTGCCGTAAACGGCATGATTTGGCCAGATCGATGACATTAACCAGCGGATGTAAAGTCTCTTGTCCTAAAAGTTCATTATACTGATGAATCGTGTCGAATTTTTGAATGGTATTCATGGCTGTTGTATTTTATTCGATACAAATTTAAATATTTTTTTTATAGCCTGATTCATAGGATATACCCGATCGGTAAAAATGGTAAGATAATCCGTAATTTGTGTACTCTTGGCCTGTTTGTCACCCATATTTTTGTCATGTCGAAAAAACTTTATAATTTAGAAGATTAAAACATAAAAAGTATGGAGACTGTAAAATTGAATAACGGTATTGAAATGCCGGTTTTGGGCTTCGGAGTCTATCAGATGACAGATGCTGAAGAGTGTGAACGTTGTGTGGGCGAAGCTATCCGGACAGGATACCGGTTGATTGATACAGTTGCGATTTATGAAAATGAGGAAGCTGTGGGACGGGCGATAGAACGCAGTGGCATTCCTCGTGAAGAACTGTTTATTACTACCAAGCTATGGATTCAGGATACTGGTTATGAACTTACCCCGAAAGCATTTCAGCAATCATTCGATCGGTTGGTGGATCTGATCATGCACAATTACCGACATGAAAGAGATAGCTTCTCTGGATACCGGCGAGAGTGCTTTCCTTTCCCATTACGATCCGAAGATGGTAGAGGAACTGATCCGTATGAAGTATAAAATTTAACCCGAATCCCATTTAATTAAAAAATAAAAAAAAGATGAGTAAGAAAGTTTTGATATTGTCGGCTAGTCCCCGGAAAGGGGGAAATTCCGATACCTTGTGCGATCAGTTTATGAAAGGAGCACAGGAAGCTGGAAATGAGGTTGAAAAATTGTTTTTGAGAGAGAAGACGATTCACTATTGCCTGGGTTGCGGAGCTTGTTTTAATTCGAAACAACCTTGTCCCCAACAGGACGATGCTGCAGAGGTAATTGAGAAAATGATCGCAGCGGATGTGATCGTGATGGCTACGCCTGTCTATTTTTATACCTTGAATGCTCAGATGAAGACGCTGATCGACCGTACTTGTGCCCGCTATACAGAAATCAGTGGGAAAGATTTTTATTTCATCGCTACTATGGCAGAGACGGAGCTGGAAAAGATCGACCGTACTTTCGATAGTTTACGGGGTTTCACGGATTGTCTGGAAAATCCCCATGAGAAAGGGGTGATCGCTGCAACCGGAGTATGGCAAAAGGGAGAAGTAAACGGTCTGCCTTATATGAAGCAGGCCTATGAAATGGGTAAGGCGGTTTAATGCCGGAAAATAAACCAGATGAGAATGGGTAAGAAAAGGTTTCGTATGATGTGGGTGATTGTGAGTATAATCGTTTTGTCGGTCATGTTTGGAGTCGTATTTGTGAATACACCCCAGTTTGGTCGTTTACCCCGGGGAGAACGTTTGGCTAGAATCGAACGCTCGGCCCATTACCGGGATGGAGAATTTCGTAACTTACACGAAACGGTATTGATGACTTCCGGCAAAGGATTTTTTCAAAATTTGACGGGCTTTTTATTCAGGAAACAAGCAGGACTAAGGCCGGATAGTACTCTGCCTGTTATCAAAACCGATTTACAGACCTTGAACCTCTCAGAAGATCTGTTGGTTTGGTTCGGCCATTCTTCCTATCTGATCCAGATGGAGGGGAAACGTTTACTTGTCGATCCGGTATTTTGTACGGCTGCACCTGTTTCGTTCGTAAACAAACCTTTCAAAGGAACGGAGGTGTACCGGCCGGAAGATATGCCCGATATCGACTACCTGATCATTACCCACGATCATTGGGATCATTTGGATTACCGGACAGTGACGGCTTTAAAAGATCGTGTGCAGAAAGTGGTATGTCCGTTGGGGGTAGGTGAACATTTCGAGTATTGGGGGTTTTCTCCGGAGCGGATTGTGGAATTGGATTGGGAGGAACAGGCCCTGTT
>OJNQ01002690.1_pt1 | contig 11123 bp, 10 predicted proteins | sample 1597621 | NCBI WGS metagenome assembly OJNQ01 (sample SAMEA2452137, study PRJEB22498) | human gut metagenome | reverse complement strand
CAAACAACATTTACTGTAACTGCCGGTGTTTCAATAGGAAGTCCTGCCTTAATTGAAGCCTGACGTGCTACGTTCTGTCCAAGTCCTGCCTGGATAACACATCCCATATATACGTGATCAACCTGATCAGCTGGAACGCCTGCTCTGTTAAGAGCTTCCTTAATAACAATAGATCCTAAAACTGGTGCTGGAGTTGTGCTTAATGCTCCACCCATTTTTCCAATAGCTGTACGGCATGCGCCTGCGATAACTACTTTCTTTGACATAATATAAATCCTCCGTGATTTTTTTGATATGTTAACAGGTTTTATGTATAATTCACCTGCTTGCTCACATACTCTCATAATACCATTTTTACTATTTCACCGCAAGAAAAAACAGATGACTTTTCTGTTACAATTTTGTAAAATTCCCACTTCTAGTAATAATATTATTAAGATTGTTATAATTTTAACAAATTATAATATCTTTGTCTAGTACAATATAAAAAAAAATGGCGAAAACCGCCATTTTTTTTATTTTATTAGTTATTTCATTACTTTTACTTAATTTTATACTTGTGTATAACCTGAAAAATCATTCTGATTAAAATTCTGGTTGTTATCCTGATTATATGTTGAATTATGTCTTTCTGCTCTAATCTGACATAATTTTACATAAAGTTCAACGTTAGTTAACTGAACATAAGGATTTACAAAGAATACTCCAGGTAAACCAAGTGCTAATGCACCTACAAAATTCCAAAGTATGAATGATAAGTCCAGTACAAATGCATTAAACTTATTTCCATCCATTAATTCCTTGCTTATTGCAAAAGCTTCCTGTTTTGACATATTAGGATTCTCGGCCAACAAATATGGAATCATACTATATTCATACGCCTTGATAATTCCCGGTATTATAAACAACAGACTCCAAAGTGTTGTGTACAAACCCTTGCAAAACATAATCTTAGCAGTGTTAAAATATCCATTTCTAAATGAATTTAACAATTCTCCCATTGGTGGATTAGATGTTCTGTTTAAGATATACCATCTGTAACATCCAACCTGTAAAGGTGCTAGTAAGAAAATGGAAATTAAAAGACCAACAACTATTCCTACTGCTACAGCAATTCCCAACATTGCCCATACTGATCCGGGTATATTCTTCAGTCGGTTGTAAATTCTAAGATATGTCTGATATTCTGAACCATACAATGAACTATTTCCAATGTTCAATATTTCATCATTTGACCATTCATCATAACTTGAAACACCGGAAAAATCCTGATCAATTGACCAATCTGTTGACTGATTATTTGAAATTCTTCTTGTTATTGTGTTTGTTGCACCACCAAGAATAATTGTCAAAATAAGCGTTACTAAAACTGCCTTCCAATAGTTCCCGAAAAAAATCTTTTTAGCATTTGCTTTTAAATCTGCTCTATTCCACATACTCTATCCTATCTTTAATTATTTAATTTCGTAAATCCATCCTTCAGGAGCTTCAATTCTACCCATCTGAATTCCTGTTAATGTATCGTAAAGTTTCTTTGTTATAGGTCCCATTTCTTCCATTCCACTTGGGAAGCAAATTTCTTTGCCATGGTCATTAATCTTTCCTACTGGTGAGATTACTGCTGCTGTACCGCAAAGGCCACATTCTGCGAAATCTTTAACTTCATCAAAGTAAACTTCTCTTTCTTCAACTTTAAGTCCTAAATAATGTTCTGCAACATACATTAATGAACGTCTTGTAATTGATGGAAGAATACTGTTTGACTTAGGTGTAACTACTGTATTATCTTTTGTAACAAAAATAAAGTTAGCTCCACCTGTTTCTTCTACCTTAGTTCTTGTTGCTGCATCTAAGTACATATTTTCATCAAAACCTTCTGCGTGAGCTGTAACGATTGCATGTAAACTCATTGCATAGTTAAGACCTGCTTTAATATGACCTGTTCCGTGAGGTGCTGCTCTATCAAAATCACTTACCTTAATTGTGATAGGCTTAGCGCCACCCTTAAAGTAAGGTCCTACAGGTGTTGTAAATACTCTAAACTGATATTCTTCAGCCGGCTTTACACCTATAACTGATGAACTACCAAACATGTAAGGTCTAATATATAATGTAGCACCTGAACCATATGGTGGTACATAAGCTAAGTTAGCTTTTACTGTTTCTTCAATTGCTTTTACAAATCTATCCTGAGGGAAGACCGGCATTTCAAGTCTCTTAGCTGAATCTTCCATTCTCTTTGCATTTAAGTCAGGTCTGAACACTACTACACGTCCATCTTCTGTTGTGTAAGCTTTCATTCCTTCAAAACATGTCTGTGCATACTGTAATACACCTGCACATTCACTGATAACAACTGTTGCATCGTCAGTTAACTGACCGTCATCCCATTTACCATCTTTAAAGTTAGACACAAATCTCTTATCTGTCTGAACATAACCAAAACCTATATTGGCCCAATCAATATTTTTCTTGTCCATAATTCTATCCTCCGTGTGATATTTTTTTAGCCAGCATATCGAATAATAGGCTTTTCGTCCTTCACTCGGTCGCTTTCTCTAATATACTACTATTCTTCCAGCTTCGCAAGTACTCCGCTGTCATTAAGAACCTTAAGTGTATTTTTATATTCGCTGTAAATATTTACACTTATCTCTGTTCCATTTCTATAATTATAGTTTTCTCCACTATCAGTATAGTTAAGATCTATACTATAATCATATTCGTCTTTTTTTATCTTTTTCACATTATTAAGGTCTTTAATAAGTGCCGCTATCAGTTTTTTGTTTAAATCTTTATCTGTACTGCTATATCCGCCGTTTTGCATATCCTGAATATAACAACTTGACAAATATTTAACCGGTATCTTTGTAATCATAGTCAAATCATTTGCTACCAAATCCTTAACATTCTCATCCTGACTAACCGGCACTTCACCTCTTCTATACTGTCTTGTGATTATTTTTCCGCTTTTAAGCTTATATTTGATAATTATCCCCGTAGAACTAATTGTATTCTCATATTCATCTTCATCCGAAACAGAACCATAATCATCATCAGACTGTCGTGTCAGTGCATAAAAACCATGGTGCTTTTTAGCCTTGCACTTGTTAATAATTTCTTTATGCAATTCAAGAGTCTTCTTAATTCTTTTCGCGTCGCCTTGATATGAATTAACAATATCTTTGCCATTAATAATAAAATACTCTCTGTCTGCTTCCTTTACAATAACGCTCTCGACTTCTGACTCTTTAGGAATTGTAGTGTCATATCCAAGACCTCCGGTTGCAATAATCACTATAAAAATCCCTGTTGTAACAAAAACAACCAGACTTTCCACTAAGCTACTTTTAAACATTGACAATCCTCTGTGAAATGCCAAATGAAGTAAAATATTAGAAGTAAATATTCCAATAATAATTCCAACAACAAGCCAAATATAAGATGCCAAAACACTGCTGTAAATATTTCCAAGCTGTGACATTATAAAGCCAATGGCAAGTCCACATGTAAAGCATGTTAAAAACTTTATAATTATTTCAACAATTGCGAATGCAAATCCGTTCTGAGCTGTTTCAGCTTTTCTCTTTTTGCACAAATGATAGCAAACGATTGTGACAACTATTATAAATCCAATCCACCATATTGTATGTAATGCCAAACCGTCTCCAAAAGCAGATGTAAAGAATGCCATAATTGGACAAAGTAACGTATAAAGTGATGACGGCAGGTCTTTTTGTCCAACTCCCGGTAAAATTTCTCCTGGATAATAGCTACATAAAAATACGGCTATAGGATAGCACACGTTAATTGCCCCATAACAAATTATAACATCAATAGTTGTTCCACAACAAAGAGAGATGATTGCTATAAAACATATGTTGCCAATTAATACTAAGCACAATAAACCTATTGTTGAAGCTCCATCTATAAAGGCTTTATGTGCAAATGATAAAATCATACCTATTAAACCAATAACTATAACAGGTATCAATGTTGAAAATATAACTGAGGCAAACCTTGAAAAGAACAATGTTCTTCTGCTTACCGGAAAGCTGCCAAATAAGTCAACACATCTCTTATTATGCATGTACGAAAATGCAATTAAGGATATTACAATTGAATATCCTATTGCAATTGCCGCAAACAAAGTGGACGGTATAAGCACTCCATAAGTCTGCATTCTGTCTACATAATAATTATACTTCCCATCTGCAGATATGCTGGTAATCATTATAAATATTTCTGCCAAAGGATAGGCTAGAAATAACAAAATCCAATATGCTATGGAAACTGAAAGATATTTTCTATTAGTCCATTTAAATAATGCTATTGCCTTAGATTTATTACTTAAGCTATTATTTTCCATATCCTGCGCCCTCCATTTCATTAATAAATACTTCCTCTAATGTGGAAGGCATAGTTTCTATAAACACAGGGTTTAAAGAATTAAGTTTTTCCATAATTTCGTCTATATCTCCTCGTGCCATTACGCTAAAGTAGTTTCCAACCTGACTTATAATCTGAACATTCATTTCTGTAAGTGTTTTTACACTTGGACTATTCTTAAAAGCCATCTGAATTTTATGTATTTTATTTTTAAGGCTATCTGTTTCCTCATTAGTCAAAAGTGAACCATCATGCAACATTACAATTCGGTCACATATGTCATCAATCTCTCTTAAATTATGAGATGCAATAATACATGTCATATTTCTGTCTGTCACATCTTGAATAATAAGTGTCTTAAGCGTTTTTCTTATAAGTGGATCCAAACCGTCAAAAATTTCATCTAAGAACAAATATTTAGGTTTTGCTGCAAAAGCAAGAATAAGTGATGCCTGTCGCTGCATTCCTTTACTCATATTTATAATTTTCTTTTTTCTTGCAATTGGGAACATTTCACATAATTCTTCAAATCTCTGCTGGTCCCATGTGGAATAAATATTTTTCAATAATTTTCCCATATTCTCAACTGTGCTGTCGTTAAAGAAAAACGGATAATCCGCAATATAATAACAACGCTCTTTTATTTTATGATTATCGAATGCAGGCTCTCCATCTATTATAACCTGACCCTCATCTGGTTCATAAACACCTGATAACGTCCTTAATAACGTACTCTTTCCACTTCCATTACTACCTGCCAATCCAAAAATTGTGCCTTCACTAATATAACAATTCATTCTATTTAGGGCTACATTTGAATCAAATTTTTTAGTCAAATTCTTAATTTCTATCATTCTATGTCTACTCCCTCTATTATCTGTTCTATCATATTCACTATTTTTTCTTTTGTGACACCTTTTTTATACGCTTTCTTCAAGGCACTTTTCAGTTCCTGCCTTGCGGCAATTTTTTCAGCCTCATCCTGACACAACTTATCTGATACAAAACTTCCACGTCCAACTGTAGAATATATATACCCATCAGCTTCAAGCATCTTATATGCTTTCGACACTGTGTTAGGATTAATTCCAAGCTCTGTCGCCAAAACACGCACAGGTGGTAATTTGGTATTGCTTTTTAACACTCCAAGAGATGCCAGTCTTACAACATCATCGTAAAGTTGCTGATATACCGGCGTTCTTGATTGAAAATTAACAGTAAGCATATTCTTTCCCCTTCACTATAATTGTACTACTACAACTAATACAATTATTATAGTATCTGCAACAGGAAAAAAAGTCAAGTGAATAAATACTAGAAATTAGGACGCGTACCTCAAAAAACGAAGTTTTTAAAATATCGGGGTACATCTACCACAAATTCAATCATATATTGTACAAAATCAGTTGGATTTTAGATGTGTGTTCCCCGCAAATATGACTTTTGAAATTTTGCACAAAAATAAGGAGTACTACCAATTGGTCATACTCCTTATTTATCGCAAATCGCCCATAAAAGTTTGATAGCTATATGTTTGTCTTCAAACTTTTATGAGCGATTTTTTAATTTCTTAATTCTTTGAAGTTCTACTGCAACCTTTCTAGCAATTCGATTATTGTGTCAACACTGTAGAAGTTGTCTTCATTTCTATCGTCATATGGAATATCGATGTCGAAGTGGTCTTCAAGTCTTGCTATTAACTCCATTAATTGTTTTGATTCTAAAAATTCTGCTATGCTCATGTCTTCATCGTCCGGGTCTAACAGTGGATTGATGTCGCATAAAATTTCTACTATATCATTTCTCATAACTAACTCCTCCTGAAATACTTATTTAGAAATTTAATACTATTCATACATAGGATAAAAATATAACTTTCATATCTGTTTTCTGTCAGGTTTGTTTTGTTTTATTTATATTATTTTTCATCTGACTTTATATCTGATTATTCTGCCAACTTTTATCCTTGTATCATATTTACCATATTATGACCTACTGTTCAATATCTTTACACCATCTTTCTAAAAAAACTTCTTCCGTAACAATTTCCACACCTAATTGTTTGGCTTTTTTGTTTTTAGAAGATGCTGACATTGCATCATTGTTTATAAGATAATTAGTCTTAGCTGAAACTGAGCCTGTAACCTTTCCGCCATGCTTTTCAATATACGACTTTAGTCCATTACGGTTAGCAAAATGTTCCACTGAACCTGTTATTACAAAAGTCAAACCATCCATGTTCTGAGGAGTTGTATTTTCTTCCGGTTCTGCAATATTTACTTCTTTAAGAAGATTATCAAGTTTTTTGATATTGTCTTCGTCTGCAAAATACTGACAGAACTTCTCTGCCATTATTTCACCTATACCATCTATTTCCATCAACTCTTCAACACTTGCATTTCTTATTTTTTCAATGTTATTGTTAAACGCCTTGCAAATAAGCTTGGCATTGGCTGAACCAATATTTGGAATACCCAAGCTATAAATCAACGCTGAAAGTTCAACATTTCTGGCTTTTTCCACTGAATCCATAAGATTATCATATGATTTCTGTCCAAATCCCGGTGTTGCAACTATTTCTTCATAATATCTGTCCAAATGGAAAATATCTGCAAATTCCTTAATGTAACCCGCGTCAATAAACTTCTCCAAAGTTTCCTCTGATAATCCGTCAATGTTCATTCCGTTTCTTGACACAAACAAAGTAAATAACTTAACGTGTTTAGCCGGACACTGGCTGTTAGGGCAATAAAGTGTCTTTATTCCATTCTCTGCCTTCACTTCAGTTGCATGACCACATACAGGGCATTCCTTAGGCAAATCATCTATTCCGCTCTTTGTTAGATTCTCTGAAATCTGTGGAATAATCATATTAGCCTTGTAAACTTTAATTCTGTCACCTGAGCCAAGTTCTAATTCTTCCATAATACTAATATTATGCACACTTGCCCTGCTTACTGTTGTTCCTTCAAGTTCAACCGGTTCAAAAACTGCTACAGGATTAATAAGTCCTGTTCGACTTGGACTCCATTCAATATATTTAAGCGTAGTTTCTGCCTGTTCATCTTCCCATTTAAAAGCAATTCCGTTTCGTGGAAACTTGGCTGTAGTTCCAAGTGACAAACCATATTCAATATCATCAAACATAAGAACCAATCCGTCAGAAGGATAATCGTAAGTCTGAATTTTTCCAGCAAAATATTTTACTGCATCCTCCATTGAATTTCTTGTTACAACCCTGTACTCAACAACTTGAAATCCCTGACTTTCCATCCATTTGTACTGTTGCTCAATTGAATTGTCAAAGTCCACATCATCTGCATTAATAAGTGCAAACGCTACAAAATTAACATTTCGCTCTGCCGTAACCTGACTATTTAACTGGCGCACTGAACCTGAGCACAAATTTCTAGGATTCTTGTACTTAGAATCTGCATCTTCAATCTCTCTGTTAATCTGTTCAAAGTCAGAATATTTAATTATTGCTTCCCCTCTAAGAGTAAGTCTGCCCTTATAAGGTATTGAAATCGGTATATTCTTAAATGTTTTTGCATTGTTTGTTATTACTTCTCCAACCAATCCGTTGCCACGTGTTACAGCCTTTACAAGTTCTCCATTTTCATAAGTAAGAACAACTGTCAAGCCGTCCATTTTCCAAGACAGAAGACACTTTCTGTCTCCTGCAAAATCTGCCAATGCTCCAACTTCTTTAGTCTTATCAAGGGAAAGCATAGGGCTGTTGTGTTGCTCCTTTGGCAACTGACTGACAACCTGATAACCTACGTTAACTGTAGGGCTGTTAGACAACACCATGCCTGTTTCTTTCTCTAAGCCAACCAATTCATCATACAACTTATCATATTCAAAGTTAGTCATTATCTCATTGGCTTCCTGATAATATGCCTTGTTAGCTTTATTCAATAATTCTACAAGATCTTTAATTCTTTCTGACTTATCCATTATATCCACCTAACCTAAAATTAATTTTCTATAATTTTATTCTTTAATCTTTTTGAACCTTTGTTAAAATCAATTAAAATTTCTCATTAATTCTTTTAATTCACTGTCGGTAACCTTTCTATATTGTCCCACAGGAAGATTACCCAATTCAATGTTCATTATTCTTATTCTTTTCAACTTCTGAACATTATATCCAAGCTCTCCGCACATTCTTCTAATCTGTCTATTTAACCCTTGAGTTAAAACAATATTAAAAACATGCTTCTTCACCTTAGTTACCTTACACGGTCTTGTTACCTGATCAAGAATTCGTACACCTGTTGACATTTTCTTAATAAAATCGTCTGTTACCGGCTTATCAACTGTAACAACATACTCTTTCTCGTGATAATTTGAGCCTTTCAATATGTTATTAACAATTGAACCGTCGTTAGTCAAAAGTATTAACCCCTGAGAGTTCTTATCCAACCTTCCAATAGGATAAACTCTCTTATCAAAATTAATAAAATCCACTATATTGTCCGGGTTATTTAAATCTGTGGTACATTCAATTCCAACAGGTTTATTTAGTGCTATAAGAATCTGTTCTTCTTCTCTTGAAATATTCTTACCTTTAACCATTATACTATCATTGATGGTCACTTTTTGTCCCATCACTGCAGTTTTTCCGTTAACTTTTACAACGCCCTGCTCCACAAGTCTGTCTGCTTCCCTTCTGGAACAATATCCTGCATCACTTAAAAATTTATTCAATCTAATCTGTTCGTCCGCTGACTTTTTTTCTTTTAATCTAATATTTTGTTCCATTTTTACACCAATTCAATATTTTATAATGTTCATTTTTAATTGATTGTTTTCAAACATATTAAGTAGTTAAACAATTTTTATACTTTATATGTTTTTATTTTGCCGCAATAACAAGCAGGCTTCCACTTTCCACTGAAATTCTGACTTTTTTACCGATAAAAGAATTACTTACGGCTGTAGGATTGTCCATTGTCAAAGTTACATTCTCTGCCTGATATTTTCCACCTTTTATTGTAACACCTTTAGCGTCTCCTCCAAAAGCAAAAACAGACAAATCTGCTCCGTCTTTTCCTTTTATTTCCAGTGTATCATTTGTAATCATAAAATAAACGTGATTTTTGTCTGTCATTTTGATTTTCACATTTTGCTTAGATGCCCAAAGCATTGTCTGAAAATTTGCCACCGTATGATCTATTCGTCCACCTGTGCCACCAAAAATCTCTATTTCATTGTAACCTGATTCTACGGCTCTTTCCACTGATAGCATCATGTCTGTGTCATCTTTTTCGACCTTGTGAACCTCTATGTTTTTTCCATCGGGCACGTAGCCTAAAGAATCAAAATCTCCTAAAATAAAATCCGGCTGTATTCCCAACTTTTCAAGAGTAGCAAGTCCACCGTCTGCCGCTATAACATATTCATTTTTTCCTTTAGAAAAGTTGGTGCCGGAATTATCTCCGGCACCAACTATATAACATTTCTTATTCAACTATTAATCTCCTTAGGACCTTGGTCTTATTTAATTCTTGCCTCAGCTGTTGTTGTAGGTGCTTCTGTAGGCTTAGCTGTTGTGGCCTTCTGAATAACTGCAGGCTTAGTTGTGGCAGCCTGTTTAGTTGCCTGAGTAGCTTTCTGAGCTGCTGTAGTTGTTTCCTCTTTTTTTCCTGTGAGAGCATCAAGGAACTTCTTTAAGTTAGCATCTGACTTTTCAGCCTCCAAAAGTTCTTTCTGAACATCTGAAATTAATTTCTGAACGTCAGCATCTTTTGAAACCTTTGAAATATAATCTTTTATTTCATCACTCCACTTATTATGAATGTAAACATTTCCTGTTTTTGCATCTCTAATTACATAATATGTTGTAAGGCTTGGTACTTTAGTTGAAATGTTCTTGTATTCTGTCTGGTAGTATGCGTAAACAACATAAGTGTTGTCATAAGGACCATTCTTTGTATAACATTCAACTTCTGAATAGCTTGTAATGTACTTCTTCTGTGCTATATCACTTTCGCTAAGGTCTCCAATATTGTCAACGTATCTTGCAAGAATATCTAATCTCTTCTGTGAATCTTCAACTAAATATGCGTTAAGATAATTGTTTACAACGTCAGTAATTTCATCATATTTGTCATCTTCAAGTGGATTCTCCACATTGCTCTTCTTACTAGCTGATGAAGACTTGCCGGCAAGCTTGCTAATTGCAAAAACTGCTCCCACTACAACTACAACTGCCAAAACAATGGCAATGATAATGTCAAATCTTATCTGTTTTCTTTTCTTTTTTTTCTTTTTCTTTTTTTTGTCTTTATTAGATGGCTCTTTAGGCTCCACGTGATACGCTGCCGCTTCTTCAAGCATCTGGTCTATTTCTGAACTTGTTAACTTCTTCTCTTCAGTTTCCACTTTAATTCTCCTTACCCTATATTTAATCTTTTCTTTTTGTACTCAAAAATAATTCCCCATTAGTTTATCAAATATCATTTATAAATTCAACTTTAGTTTTTAGCCAACTATAAACTTGCAATAAACTAACTGACATTTTCAATGATATTTACTATGATATATTTTAAATTTAATTGCACTGACATTGTTCTACATATCTTCTTATTGATACCTTAGTCCATTTAATGTATAATTAAGAAGTTGTACCTGTAGTATAATGGATAGAACGTCGTCCTCCGGAGACGAAAATGCGGGTTCGATTCCCGCCAGGTCCATAAGGGGTATTAGCGCAGTTGGGAGCGCGC
>OJNQ01002675.1_pt1 | contig 11155 bp, 4 predicted proteins | sample 1597621 | NCBI WGS metagenome assembly OJNQ01 (sample SAMEA2452137, study PRJEB22498) | human gut metagenome | reverse complement strand
CTTGAAGCCGGGCAGGTCAACGCCCATCTCTTCTCCTTCCAGTTGAGGGGATATGCCGCCTGCAAAAATCACGATATCGGCATCTTTCACTTTGGCTACCGAGCGTTGTATGTCACACTCTTCCTTGAAGCCGATGTCGAAGTTGAGCTGGGCGTCGCTGGCAAAGTATTGGAAGCGGATTTCAATGTCATACGATTTGCCGGCCTCTACACGCATGCCGTGTGCTTGCGGACGGCTGCCGTGTTTGTTGGTGAAGTTCTTCACCTCTTTGCCGTCGACGAGCAGCTTTACGGAACCGTAGCAGTAGAAGTCGAACACAACATCGCCGCTCTCCCGGGGAGTGAATACGCTTTGGTAAACGGCAGAGAAATCGGTGAGGTTTACGCCCGGTGCAAAAACAGTGGCTCCGGAAGTACAGAGATGGAATGGAGTGCTTAGCTGTGCCGTGGCTGCGGGTTCGCCCTTGAACTCCGTATTGTTCCAGTAACGGGCGCTGAAGCCGGGGCCGTTTTCGGATTTACACTGGCTGAATACGCTGCGTATCAATTTCCTTTCCACCCACGAACAGCCTTGTTCGTAAATCAGTTTGTCGTCTTTGCCCATGGCCGAGCGGATACCGTCCAGAATGGTGATGGTACGTTTGGGAGTACCGTTGTAGTTTCCCCACTGCATCACGGAGTCGTTGGCGTTGGGCCCCATTACGGCGATGACTTTCCCGCCGCGTTCGAGGGGAAGGATGCCGTTTTTGTTTTGTAACAGTGTCATGGACTTGCGTGCCATGTCCAGCGACAGTGAATCGTGCTTGTCGGAGCCGACTACGGAATAGGGTGTCTGTGCCCAGTCCACCCGGCTGAGTTCGTCCATCTCGCCCAATTCGAAGCGTGCCTGTAACAGACGTTTTACGGAGCGGTCGATGTCTTTTTCATTGATGAGTCCTCTTTTTACTCCTTCTATCAGCGAACGGTAATTGGAACCGCATTCCAGGTCTGTTCCACTCAGTACGGCGGCAGAAGAGGCGGAAGCGGCATCGGGGTGGGTTTTGTGTCCTTTGGCGTTGTGGAAGTCGCTGATGGCGCTGCAATCGGATACGACAATACCGTCGTATCCCCACTCTTCGCGGAGAATATGCGTCAGCAGGCGGTTGCTGCCGCAGCAAGGTTCACCCTCGAAGCGGTTGTAGGCACACATCACTTCTTTTACCTTACCTTCTTTTACCAGTGCTTCAAAGGGCGGCAGGTAGGTTTCGTACAAATCGCGCGGGCTGATGTTCTCCGCATTGAAGCTGTGGCGGTTCCATTCGGGACCGGAGTGCACGGCGAAGTGCTTGGCGCAAGCGTGTACCTTATCGTATTTCCGGTTTTCGTCCAGGCATTGCAGGCCTTTTACAACATTTACGCCCATAACGCTTGCCAGATAAGGGTCTTCACCGTATGTCTCTATACCCCGTCCCCAGCGAGGGTCGCGGTAGATGTTCACCGTGGGTGTCCAGATGGTCAGCCCTTGATAGCGTTTGTAGCTGCCCTCTTTCGAGTAGACGGCATTCTTGGCGCGTGCTTCATCGGATACGGCAACGAAAGCTGTATGTAAAGCTTCGGGAGAGAAAGAAGCCGCCATGCCGATGGGTTGCGGAAAAACGGTTGCCAAACCGCTGCGTGCTACTCCGTGCAATGCTTCGTTCCACCAGTTGTAGGGTTTGATACCCAACCGTTCCACGGGCTTTGAGTTGTCCATCATCAAGGATACTTTCTCTTCCAGTGTGAGTTGTTTCACTAAATCTTCCGCACGCTCTGCCGGACTGTAGCTGTTGTCCTTATAGACGGACTGTGCAAGGCTGCTACCCGAAACAATGAGGCAGGCAAGCAGATAGGTTATTCTGTTTCTCATGATTATATGAATATAGTTGTTTTTTTCTGTATGCTTTGATAACGTTTTGATATCAACATTTATTTTCTTGTGATACGGAACCAGTCTACATCCGTCCAGCCGCCGTCATTGGTGCGGATAGCGGGGCGGGTACAAAATGTTCCTACTTTGGCTCCTATCCATTTGCCTTCACGGGCTTGGAAGGTTTCGCCGAGCGGACGGAACTTCTTGCCGTCGAGACTGTAACTGAAGTTGCAGCGTACCAACAGGTCGTCTGTGCCTTTCACTTTACTGCCGTCGGCGCTGAACTTCACTCGCAGGTAGAGGGTAGAGTCTTTTACGGCAACGCTGTCATTTGTTTTTTCGGTGCCGCCTCTGTCTGCTTTCCGGCAGGCGATTTGCGAAAGTACGGTTCCCTGTTCCGTATTCTCCAGTATGAGTCCGGCATAATCCATGCCCATGACTACCAATCCGGTACGCTCGCCTTTGTACTTCGGGTTGGGGCGGAAGGTCAGTTTCATGGTTGCGGTGAAGTTGTCCGACGGGGTTTTCTGCAACAACAGGTTGGGCACATCCCACAAGCTCTTGTAATTATCCGGAACGGGATAGGAGTAAAGACGCACCATACTCCGGTCGCCGGCGTAATATGCCCATTTATCATTGATGTTGGCGTGCCACTGCCATTGCGGAGACAGGGTGTAGCCGTCGAACTCATCGCTTTCTTGCGGAGTACATACGGGGTATGTCTTACCTACATCGGGCTTGCGGTAGGTCAGTACGGGTTCGCCGCATCCGTCCCCGTCTTTATCTGTTCCGATTACAGGCCAGTCGTCAATCCACTTCATGGGTTGCAGATGTACTACACGTCCGTAGGCACCTACATCCTGAAAGTGCATGAACCAGTCTTCACCGGTAGGCGTGTCCACCCAGCCACCCTGATGAGGCCCGTTGACGGGTGAGTTACCTTGTGCCAGTACGGTACGGTTTTCGTAAGGGCCATAGATGTTACGGGAGCGAAGCACCACTTGCCAGCCGGTAGCCACGCCGCCGGCAGGGAGGAAAACGTAGTAATAGCCGTTGCGCTTGTACAGTTTTGGCCCTTCGCATGTGCCGTGATGTTCGTGTCCGTCGAAGATGATGCGGGAAGAACCGATGACTTGGGTAGCGTCAGCGCTCAACTCGCAGATGGCGATGACGCTTTTCAGCCCGGCGCGGCTGCCGGCGTATGCGTGTGCCAGGTAGACTTTGCCGTCCTCATCCCAAATGGGGCAGGTATCGATAATGCCCTTAATCTCTTTTACAAGTACTGGCTTGCTCCACGGACCTTCTGCCCGGGACGACTTTACCATGAATATGCCTTGGTCCGGGTCTCCCCAGAAAATATAGAATTCGCCGTTATGATGGCGGATACTGGGAGCCCACACACGGTTGCCGTGTTCCGGACGTTCGGGAGTGGTGACCGGAGGAAGGGCGGCGGGTACGGCGCTGATAATAGACCAGTTCACCAAGTCTTTGGAATGGAGAATCTGTAGTCCGGGCAGACAGCCGAAACTGGACGACGTCAGGTAGAAATCATCACCCACGCGGCAGACATCAGGGTCTGAGTAGTCTGCATAGAGAACAGGGTTCTTGTAGGTGTCGTCTCCTTGGTCGGCTACCCATACTTCGGAAACATAGTTTGATTGTTGGGCCTGGGCACCGGCCGTCAGTACACCGGCAAGGCAGGCGATAATCCATTGTTTTTTCATCTTTGAGTAATCGTTTTTTATGGTATTCCGTTTAACGATTGCAATAGTACGCGCTTTCCGGTTTTTAAACGGGTAATATCCGGTCGAAAGAGTGTGTTTTTTATTCGGAATGTTTTTTCATTTTCTCTCTTTATATTCCGAAGGTGTGACCCCCATAACCTTTTTAAAGCATTTGCTGAAGTACTTCGGATCGCTGAATCCGGTCATATAAGCAATTTGCGAGAAGTTATACTCTCCGCTGTCTATCAGTTGTACGGCGCGTTTGATGCGGATTTCGCGTATGAAATCCACGGGAGTAAGCCCGATAATCGATTTCAACTTCCGATAAAAGATAGTACGGCTCATCATCAGATGCTCGGCAAATGCGTCGATGGTCAGCTCCGAGTTGTCCATTTGCTGTTCCATAAACTCCATAACCTTTTGCATGAATTGTTCGTCAAAAGGAGTAATCTGAGGTTGTGAAGGGGTGAGGTTACCGGAGATAATGGCGTTCTTGCTTTCAGTGAGTTGCGCCATGTACATTTCCTGCAACGATTTGCGTTGGCGGAGGAGCGTGACGATACGGGTTTTCAAGTAAGTGGCGCTGAAAGGCTTGGTTATATAGTCATCTATTCCCTGCTCCAGTCCTGCTATGCGATCGTCCAAAGATGCCTTTGCCGATAGTATGATGATGGGAATGTGGCAAATGGAATTGTTTTCTTTGATGTGCTTCACCATTTCCAATCCATCCATGACGGGCATCATGACATCGCTGATGATTAAGTCCGGGAGATTGTCTATGGCAGATTGCAGCCCTTCTTCTCCGTTGGAAGCAGTGATAACGGTGTAGTCTCCCGACAGGCTGTTCTTTAGAAAAGTCCGCAGTTCTTTGTTGTCCTCTACCACCAGAATGGAGTGGCAGTCGGTGGTATTATTGTCATAAATCTCTTTTGTATCTGTTTCTTTTGTGTCTTCATCGGTGGCAGTCAGAGAGGATGACTGAGCATCGTTCAATATGAATTCCGCTTGCGTATCTTTCTCGAAAGCTTGCTTTTGCAGAGGCAGGGTTACGGTAAAACGGCTGCCCACACCGGGCTGGCTGTCTACTTTGATGCTACCGTGGTGAATTTCTACCATCTCTTTTACCAGTGATAGTCCGATACCCGATGAGGGCTGGAGAATATTCTCCTTTACCAGTGTTTCAAAGCGCTGGAAAAGGGTACGCAACTTTTCCGTTGCGATTCCGATTCCTTCGTCCGCCACTTCGATGTCTATCGTGTCTTTATGTGGCGTAACTTTGACTGTGATAGCTTTGCCGTTGGGAGTATATTTGAATGCGTTGGAAAGCAGGTTAAAGAATATCTTTTCGAATTTGTCCCGGTCTATCCAACCGAAAACGGATTCGGTCGCAGATTGCATCCGGTAATCAATCTCCTTTTCTTTGGCTATCAGCCGGAAACTGTCCATCACTTTCTGCAAGAGCGGAATAAGGTCTGTGTTTTCCACTAACAGCTTCATCTTCTGATTTTGTATTTTGCGGAAATCCAGTATCTGGTTCATTAGTCGGAGCATCCGTTCTGTGTTCCTGCGCACAAGGGTCAGGTGCTCGCGGGCAGTGGGAGACAGGGGCTCGTTCTCCAGGACTTCTGTAACCGGACTGCCTATCAGGGTCAACGGAGTACGCAGTTCGTGGGAAATATCGGTGAAGAAACGTAGCTTGACATTTGCGAGTTGCTGTTCCATGTCTACTTGGTGGCGCAGACGGTAAATATAGAACAGAACATATACAATGGTGGCGGTGAACAGGACAAACAGAATGAAATAGAGTAGCCATGCCCAATAGGTTTCCCAAAATGTCGGGAGTACATGGATGGATAGCGTACGTATGTTGTCGGTCCATACTCCGTCGCTGTTGGTCGATTTGATTTGTAATTGGTACTGTCCTGCCGGCAGATTGATATAGCTGGCGGAACGGTTGTTGTCGACTTCATTCCATTCGTCTTCCAGCCCTTGCAGGCGATAGGCGTAAAGTATATTGTCGGGATTTACGTAATCGAGTGCTGCAAACTGGAAAGTAACGTTCCGCTGGGATGCTTTCAGTTCCAGTTCTTTCAGATTGTCGATTGGATGGTCTGCCGGATGCCCTTGTATTTTAAATCCGGTAAATACGATAGGGGGTACATAGGTACTTTTTCGCATCTTATCGGGAGAAATTTCCAGAAAACCTTTGTCTGTACCCAATACGATTTGTTTGCGGGCGTTAATGACAGGGAGAGCTTCTGAGAAGTTGAACTGTTGCTGGTAGGTGGAGCCAAGCGTGTAGTTTTCAAAAGTCTCGTTGTCGGGATTAAATCTGGATAGGGCTATTTCGGAAACTATCCAAAGGTGATTGTGGGTGTCTTCCGTCATTGAGAGGGTCAGGTCGGAGGCCAATCCGTTGCTTTGGTCGTAGTTCTTGAAGCGTATTTGTTCGCTGAGCAATTGACCGGAGATAATTTTACTGATACCGCCGGTGAAACTTATAACGTATGTTGTCTTTCGTCTGTCTGTATAGATGTGCGTAATGTCGTTGGTGGCAAGACTGTTTTTATCGCCCGGCTGATGGCAGTTTCTGTAGAACTTTACTTCTTCGGGCAATTCAAACTTATTGGAGAAAGTGAGCAGTCCGTTCGTGGTACCTACCATAAGTACGCCGCCGGGAGCTTCGGTGATGTTACGTACTTTCATTCCATAATCCGTGGGATAGTTTTTCAGTTCATTGTTGCTATGGATGAATATGGGTGTTTGGTCATTTCGCCGGGTCAGCAGGTTTAGTCCGCCACCATAACAACCTATCCAGATGCGGTTGTGGCTATCCTGAAAAATGGAATATATGCTGTTGTCACTTATACTGTAAGGATTGTTCGGTTGGTGCTTGAAGCAGGTGACGGAATATCGATTTATTCCTTTGGGAGTCAGTTGGAATAATCCGGCGCCTTTCGTACCCAGCCAGATGTTCTTCTCTTTGTCTTCCATGATGGCGTATACGCCGTTGTAGAACAGTTGTTTCTCTTTGACAATATTTCCCTGCGGCGAGAGGTAGCCTTCCAAACTTCCGTCGGGGGCATATATCTGGATGTAACTTGCTTTGGATGCGCTCCATAAGCGATTGTTGCTGTCTCGCAGGAAGGCACGTGTTTCTGCTTCGTAATCGGTTTGGTTGAATTGGAAACTTTGAGGGAAAAAACTTATCCGGTCTATTCCGCGTGCAGTGGCAAGCCAACAGTTTCCTTGTGTGTCGAGAGTGTAAAAGCGTACCAACGGGCTGAATATGGATTTAGGATTGTCAGTGTCGGTAAGCAGCGGTTTGAGTCTTTTTTCTTTCCGGTCGTAATAAGAAAGGTTACCGTTGGTGGGCAATACCCATAGGTTACCGGTTTTATCTTCGAATATCAGTTTACGGCTGTTGCGCCCGTGCCTGATAACTTCATTCTGGGGAGTAAACAGGTGCTCTTTTTCATCACAGCCGGGCAAGATACGGATGACGCCGGAGCTTTGGGAGAATACCCAAATATTTTGTTGCTTGTCTTGATAGACCTGTTCCACATAATTGGAAGGTTGGGTGGATGTACGAATATCGATTTGGCGGAATGTATTGTCGGGAGTGGAATACAGTATCAGACCATTGTCCGTACCTAATGCTAGCGTTTCTGTTCCTATTGCAGTAACATTGGTTATTCTGTTGTGAGAACAGGGGATATTGATAAACTTCAGCTTTGGGGTTTGGAAATTGTATTGAGCCAGTTTACCCTTGTCGGCAATCAGATATATATTCTCCTTTATTTGTGTGATATATTGAAATGGAAAGTCGGTGTCTACCCTTTTATTTCCGACAATGGTGACGCCTTTGTTGGTCAATATCCATTCGTCTTCATCGGAATCCTGATAAACGGTATAGATACGGTCTCCTTTCAGATTCTTGGTGAATGTAGAGTACAGTGTGATACCTTCTCCGTGTTTGCATAGTTGTTCATCGGCTCTATATGTGTATCCGTTTTTGCAGATAATCCACGCTATGCCTTTCTTCAATGACAATATGCGTGAGACATAGTTAGAGTGCTTGGTTGTAATTTCAAGAGGTTGCAATACATCGATGAATTTTTCCGTTTCCACATCGAACAGACAGGCTTGTCCGTCGTAGGTAGGACACCAGATATCTCCGTATTTGCTTTCGGAGATTGTTCCCATACGGTTGCTGCCGAAAGCGTAACGGTCTTCCTGAGAAGTCTTGTAGGTCTTGAATGTGTATCCGTCATATTTGCTCAGTCCGTTCCAAGTGCTGAACCAGATGAAGCCCTTTTGGTCTTGAAGCATTCCCATTACATTTCCTTGGGCGAGACCGTCATTGACAGAAAAGTGCTTGACCTGACAAACCGGTTGGGCAATGATGAATACGGTTATTGATAGCAAAAGAATAAGAACATCGAGTCGTTTCATTGTATTTACTTTAAAGCTATAGCAAAAATAAGTAAATACCTTCAATTAGGAAATAAGGAGAGGTAATATGAACGGAAAATACACCATTTCGCCTGTTTTTTACTCCAATGAGGTAAATATAGGAGGTATGGGAAGCGAAATCTTACGTCATACTGTCATTCAGAGACGTGTAGCGGTAAGCTTATATAGGGGAGGGAGGCTTTTCATTGCTACGAGTCTCTGAATGACGGGATATGTTTTTTTATCTTTTAATCAGCGGTTAAACCAAAATCTCTTATCAGCGGTATGTCTTTTTCGTCTACCCCCAACTTGATGAGCATCTCCTTGTCTTTATCGAACATCTCAAGAAAAGTCTCCCGGTTACCGCTTTCCGAGGTAGCTTTCCCGTACAGTTCGGCAGCCTTTTCCATATTTCCCAATAGCAATGCTGCGTGTCCGGCATTGAGGTAATCTGTGGAAAGCGGTTTCAAGGCAAGTATCTTGTTGTAATACCGCATGGCCTGTTCAAATTTTCCGCTGACAAACGAGCACCAGCCTATGGCACGCCATGCCTTGATGCAGTCGTTCTCCATGAAATCCAGCTTAAAGAAACATTGCAAGGCTTCTTCGTAGCGTTCCTGCTCCGCCAGGCAACTGCCGATGAGGAATGGCAGGTTTCTGTTTTCCGGTTGCATGGCTTCCGCTTTTCTGTAATATTCCAATGCCGTTGCAAAGTCTCGCAATTGGCGGTGGCAGGTGGCGAGGTGGCGGATAGTCCATACATGGTCGGGTTTCAGCACATCGGCTTTCCTATAAGCCTCGATAGCTTCTTTGTAACGTTTCTCTTTTTGCAGGCAATAGCCGGTCTTTTGGAAGATTTCCGCATCGGCATGGTTCATATCCGTTATTTCTTTATAGATGCTTAAGGCTTCTGCGGGATGCTCTTTGCGGAAATGGAAGTCGGCTATGGTTGCCAATAGTTCGGGCTTGCACAAAATGTCTTTCAGTGCCGGTATGCGGTGCAGGGTTATTTCTTCCTTGAAAATATCACGGAACTCATGGTGGCGCTGGCTTAACTTGAAGAACCGGTATAAATCGTGGATATACTGGTTGCTGATAACATCCGGTCGCAAGGCATACTGTCTCAGGCTGGACGATTTGCTTTCGTCCATCAGTTCATTCAAATCCTGTGATGTCATTTGACTGAGCATCATATTACGCTGCGCTTGCGGTATATGTGCCATGGTAAAGCATAATGAATACTTGTCGCTGTTGCAGAAAAAGCCCGATTGCAGTATCAGTGACAGGACGGCGTTTTCTCCGGTAGGCTTCAGTCCGAACTCCCGTATGATGCTGGAATGCTGCATGTCGAACGGATAGAACCAGTTATGCGGATTTTGGAAGAACGGGTAACTCTTGAGTTGGGCAAACGTACTCATATATACATCGGCTCCTTCCAGTTGAAGTTCGTTCATCTCGCGTATCTTGTCGCCCAGGCCCGATTCCTCGAATGCTTTCTCCCAGTCCGGATTGCGGTCGTCTTCATCAATGTTTTCTTCGAAGCCGTACTTCATGTTGCGCATGATGGTGACGTTCTTCATCATTTCCGGAATGATTTCTTCACGCATCTTCTTGTCTATCTTCTCTGTCTCACGGCTGCGGAGTAGCTGGATGTAAACCCGGTTCAACTGTTTGCCGAAGCTGCCGTCCTCATTGAGAAGCGATAACTTTGCCATCAGCTCCGGGTATAGCCGCAAGCGGTTGGAGTGTATGTGCAGTATGATGGCGATAATCACCAGGGCGCGCTGGTTGACTTGTGTGTCGGCGTGTGTTGCGGCATCCAGTAACCATGAGAATTTCCGCGGATCGAAACATTCCATCAGGCTGAGCAGGATGGCTCCGGTGAACAGACACAAGTCATTTACCGGCAATAATTCGGACTCCAGATACAGCCTGGCTTCCTGTTCTTCTTCTGCCGTCCAGCCACTGTTGCCCCATGTAGTGAGGAACAGATATTGGGCAGTGCCTTCATGGCGTTGCAGGGCGCTGTCCAGACTTTGTTTGTTGTCCGGCATAAGCTGGCAAACCGCCATATCGTCAGGAAAAGATTCCAGAACTTTCAGCCAGGAAGACATGCCGTAACCGGCTACCATATTCTTTTTGTTCTTGTGCAGGGAGTGGTAATAACGGGTGGAAACCTCATCGAGCAGGCTGATGCGGGTCTGTTCGGCAAGCTCCCAGGTTTCTGCCAGAAGTTGCCGGTATAGTTTCTGCCGTTCCGGATCGTTTACGCCCTGGCGCATGTACTGTAACATGTATTGGTAGGACACCTTAGCCTGCTCCAGACGGTTGCGGAGCGTCCAGTCGTTGCAGTTCCATAAAAAGGCTTCCAGTTGTACTTGAGCCTCTTTCAGACGTTTCTGTTCCAGTAGATTGACTATATGCTGATATTGCTCTTGTATGGCTTGCTCGTTCATAAGATTGTATTCATTAAGTGATTATACTCTACAAATGTACAAAAAGAATGCCAGAATGTTTTCATAAATCAGAAACGCACCTGCAATTGTGCCTGCAGCAGGTTGGAGTTTTCTCCTTTGTGGGGATCGCAATAGGTGTATTGTGCCTGCAAGCGGCATTTGGGATAGAACCACCATTGCACGCCGGCCACATAGTTGCTCTGTTTGTAATCCTGCGCTTTGTCTTTGTTGAAATAATCATAGGATGCTACAATGTCGAATTTGGGAAGCACATGTATGGATGCGGTTGCATAGTATCCGTCGCTTTTTACATGCCCGTCTTTGCCGGCAAGGTATTCGGTACGCAGGCTGACAGGCTTTGTCTGTATGGTGGCGCCTGCCGACCAGCGGTTGCGTGTGTAGCTGTCGCCTATCGCTATATCCGGATTGACGGAAGAGGCGGCTACGGCACAGCCTTTGCCCTTGACGAACGAGCCGCCCACCGACAACCAGTCGAGCGGATGAACCATCAGGCTGCCTACTATGTCTTTTTGATTGTTCTTGTCTTTCAGATTGATGCCTTGCCCGTTCATGACGGCAAGGTTATAACTCAGCTTTTTCTTGAAAAGGTCGCCGTAGATAAGGATACCCATG
>OJNQ01002671.1_pt1 | contig 11174 bp, 11 predicted proteins | sample 1597621 | NCBI WGS metagenome assembly OJNQ01 (sample SAMEA2452137, study PRJEB22498) | human gut metagenome | reverse complement strand
GTTGTTTCGGGTGAAACTATTGATGACAGACCGGTAATGAAAAAGGTACTTCATATGCTGGAGTCACAGATATATGCTGGTGTTCTTGTTATAGAACCGCAAAGATTGTCAAGAGGAGATTTGCTTGATTGCGGGAGAGTTATAAACACATTTAGATATACTAATACAGCTGTTATAACACCAACAAAAATATACAATTTATGTGACGAATATGACAGACGTTTTTTTGAAATGGAATTGATGAGAGGAAATGATTATCTTGAATATTCAAAAAGAATTATGAATCGTGGCCGGATGGCATCAGTAAAGCAGGGAAATTATATAGCGTCAGTACGACCGTTTGGTTATAACAAAATAATTGCAGGAAGTGGAAAAGATAAATTTCATACGCTTGAAATAAAACAAGACGAAGCAGATGTTGTAAAAATGATTTTTGATTTGTATGTAAATAAAGGATATGGATTTGCCAAAATAGCAAAAATTCTTGATAGCGGCAGTGTAAAGCCATTAAAATCAGATAACTGGTCGCCGTATTCAATAAATTCAATATTATCTAATCCAGTATATATAGGGAAAATAAGGTGGAATATAAGAAAAACGGTTAAAATCTGGAAAGATGAAAAAATATTGAAAACAAGACCATTTAATCATAATAATGATGAAATAATAATGGCAGATGGTAAGCATGAGGCTATAATTGATGAAAAAATATTTTATGAGGCTCAGAAAAAAAGGGGAAGTATTTCAAGAGAGAAAAAAGATGTGACATTAAAAAATCCTTTTGCTGGAATTATGGTTTGTGGCAGGTGTGGTGCAGCAATGATTATGAAAAAGTATACTGATAAAAGAAATAAGAATAATAAAGATGCAACATACATTCTTTGCAGCAGGCAATCGGTATGTCATACAAAATCAGTTAAGTATTCAAAAATTTCAGAAATAATAAAAGATTCGTTATTGTGCATATTGCCGGAATTTGAAATTGATATGAGTGTATGTAGACAAAAAGAGAACTGTATTGATGTGGCTATAGATAGTATTTTAAATAATATTCATTTAATGAAGAAAAAAGATGAACGGCAGAAAGATGCATATGAAAATGGGATATATTCCAAAGAGGAATACAAGTTGAGGAATGAAGAGTTGCAAAGTCAGATAAAAAAAGCAGAAGAAATGGTTGAAAATGAACGTGAAAGACAAAAAGAGCTTTTATTATATAAAGAGAAAAAATTATATTTTAATGATTGTATTAAACTTATAGATAATCAGAATATAGATGCAGCTAAAATGAATCATTTTCTAAAAAGTTTTATAAGTAAAATAGAGTATTACGATAATTCCTTCAATGACATGAATAAGTATAATTTGAAAATTTATTTGAAAATATAATATGCAACATAAGTGTGCAGATTCTTCTGTTCCAATATCTGTAAGAAGTCCCGCCACAGGTCGGGCATGGTGTAACGTTGCGAAATATAACGCATTGAAGCCCCAAGCTCGCCGTCAGGTCCGCCATACTGACTGATAATCATAGCCGCAAGTGCCGGATTTGTCTGTTTAATATTTATAGGATACTCAAGCCTTTTTTCATAATTCCACATATTAACAGCCCTCCTTTTCCCATGGAAGTGGTGTCGCCTGCCAGTTCCAGTAACCACATCCGTTGGTGCCGGTTGCAATGATTGCACCAAAACACTCCTCATAATCAGCAACAGCTTCGGAATATTGTGGTTTTATTGAATTATAATATTCAATAGCTTCGGCATCATCGGGGTGCGTATCAAGGTATAATAGAGCTTCTGTCATGGCAAACCCAAGTTCGTATATACTCATAAGTCCTTTATTTTTATTATACGTCTCAACTGCCGGCATGGCATTTCGCTGCTGCATATTTCTGTTTTGCTGGCTGCATCCACAGTTTCGCATATTTGCATTTCGCATATAATTGTTATTCATCGACAGCCTCCTTTAAAAGGTTTATCCAAGGCTGCAAAAAGAGTTCCTCTTGCCAATGCCTTACATGGTTCATATATGTCGCCCCAACGCTGCCATGGAACATAAGCCATTCCAACAACCTGAAGCTGTACAGAATTTGGACAGTTCATAAAAACCTCGTAACAGTTAATGTTCTATTTAGTCTATGCTTTGAATATAATTTTGTGCAAATGATGTATATATATGAAGTGGCGATAATGGAAGAAAAATATCTGAAAATGAAAGAGATAGATGATATGGATGAATGGGTTATAAAGATATATACACCCGAAAATGTAAAAAAGAATATTATAGAAAAAATAAATAATACAGCAGTGGATTTGTACATGGAAAGTAAATGTGAAAATAAATTATAGTAATTGAAAAGCATTATGCGATATGATATTATTAAAACAGTTGGAATAAAAGAGCGTGATGTCATGGAGGGGGGCATAAAAAAAGGTCTCAAATGAGACCAATAAAATCTGCACCATGCAGAGCCACAAAGTGGCGATTTTGGATTAACCTTATTTGCACTCGCTTTGTTAATTCAATATTAAAATAACACTAGAAAAGATTTAAGTCAAGGGGGTTTTACGTATGGAGAAAGAATATTATCTTGGACTTGATATGGGTACTAATTCTGTAGGATGGGCAGTGACAGATGACGCCTATAATCTGATTAGGTTTAAAGGAAAGGATATGTGGGGAATCCGTGAGTTTGATGAAGCTAATCCGGCAGTGGAGAGGAGAACTCACAGGACATCAAGGAGAAGGGAACAAAGAAATGCAGTCAGAATGGGATTAATCAGAAGTTATTTTGCAGATGAGATTCAGAAAGTTGACAGTAATTTTTATCAGCGACTTGATAACAGTTTTTTTCACGTTGAGGACAAGCAGGATAATGTAAAAGATAAGAATGGTATATTTAATGATAAAAATTATAAAGATGCCGATTATTATAAACAATATCCGACGATATTTCACTTGAGAAAAGAATTAATTGAAGATGCTTCTCAAAAAGATGTGAGATTGGTATATCTTGCGGTTGCAAATATGTTTAAGCACAGAGGACATTTTTTGTTATCCGGAATCGGAAGTGAAAGCAGTAAACAGACGATAACAGATTTGTATAATCAGGTGTCTGGTCTTATTACAGAAGAGTATGGAATATCATTAAAGACGGACATTGCTGGAACAGATTTTGAGCAGGTACTTTGCAGCAGAGAATATTCAAGAACAAGAAAATCAGAAAAAGTTTGTGAAATACTTGAGATAAAAAACAGTGATAAGTTAAAAAAAGCATTTGTTAAGAGCATGTGCGGACTCAGTGTCAAAATTACAGATATTATAGATGATACATTTACTGAAATATCAGATGAAGATAAGAAAATCACATTTAGTTTTGTTGATAGTGATTATGATGAAAAGGCAGGAGTGCTTGAAGAAAAGCTGGGAACAGATGTATATGATATTATTTCAAAATTAAAAGAAATACATGATAAGGCACAGGTGGCAGAGATAATGAAAAATTATCAATATTTGTCATTTGCAAGAGTTGCTGATTATGAAAAACACAAAAAAGATTTAAAAATTTTAAAACGAGTTGTAAAAAAGTATTTTGAACCTACCGTATATGATAAATTGTTCAGAAGTGAAGAAAACGGTACATATAGTGCATATGTCAATTCGTTTAACTCGGAAGAAAAGTCACGAAGAAATTATAAAGAGCGAAAGCAGGAAGATTTGTACAATAGTATAAAAAAACTGTTAAAATCTGTTGATAATGTAGATGATACAGATATAGAATATATAAAAAATGAGATGGATAAGGAAAATTTTCTGCCAAAACAGCTTACATTTAAAAATGGGGTTATTCCGAATCAGATTCATGCTTCTGAATTAAAAGCAATATTGAAAAATGCTGAAAAATATCTTCCGTTTTTGAATGAAAAAGATGAGTCGGGATATACAGTATCAGAAAGAATATTAATGCTTTTTTCTTTTCAGATTCCATATTATGTTGGACCTGTATCATCAAACAGTAACGGCTGGGTAAAGAGACTTGAGCCGGGGCAGGTACTTCCGTGGAATATTGATAAAAAGATAGATTTAAAGGAAACATCTGAACAGTTTATACAAAGAATGGTCAGAAATTGCACATATATTGCTGGGGAAAAAGTATTACCTAAAGCTTCTCTTTTGTACGAAAATTTTAAAGTTTTAAATGAAATTAATAATTTGTCAATTAATGGTGAGCGTATAACGGTTAATTTAAAACAGGATTTATATAACACATTATTTTTAAAGGGAAAAAGAGTTACACGAAAACAGATATTTAATTATTTTCATAGCAGAGGTCTTGTTGAGGAAGATTCACAGATAAGCGGAATTGATATTGCTGTTAATAACAGTCTTTCTACCTATGGAAAGTTCTTGCCTTTATTTGGAGAGCATTTAAAAGAAGATAAATATAAAAAGATGGTTGATGATATTGTATTCTGGTGTACTGTATATGGTGATTCAAGGAAATTCTTAAGGGAACAGCTTGAAGAGAAATATTCAGATGTGCTTGATGAAAACCAGATAAAACGAATAACAGGAATGAAATTTAAAGACTGGGGCAACCTGTCAAAAGAATTTCTTGAGTTATCAGGATGTTGTAAATCAACAGGTGAAGTGATGCCTCTTATAAGAGCAATGTGGGAAACTAATTATAATCTTATGGAATTGCTTCACAGTGAAGAATTTACATATAGTGAAGAGTTAGAGGAAAAGCAGGGGAAAATTGAAAAAGTCCTTTCAGAATATACTATAGATGATTTGAACGAAGAATATTTTTCTGCACCTGTAAAACGAATGGTATGGCAGACATTACTTATTATTAAAGAAATTGAGAAGATAATGAAATGTCCTCCAACAAGAATATTTGTTGAGATGACAAGAAAAGATGATGAAAAAGGTGATAACGGACGTAAATCATCAAGAAAAGACCAGCTGCTTGCACTTTATAAAAAGATTCAGAGTGAAGATAAAGAGTGGAAGAAAGAGATGTCTTCTCGAATTGAGGATTACGATAAAAATGGTGCATTAAGAAGTAAGAAACTTTATTTATATTTTATTCAAAAGGGGCTTGATATGTATACAGGCAAACCTATAGATTTGGATAATCTTATGAGTGCCAATTCAAACTATGATATAGACCATATATATCCCAGACATTTTGTTAAAGATGATAATATTAATAATAATCTTGTGTTGGCAAGTAAGCCTGCAAATGCGGAAAAGAGCGATATATATCCGATAAAGGATTCCATATACCAAAAGATGAAATATACATGGAAAGTTCTTAGGGATGAGGGGCTTATAACAGAAGAAAAGTACAAGAGACTTACCGGAAGAAATCCGTTTACAGATGAACAAAAAGCCGGGTTTATTGCAAGGCAGTTAGTTGAGACTGGACAGGGAACAAAGGGTGTAGCAGATTTACTTACGGCATTGCTTCCCGATACAAAGCTTGTATATTCTAAGGCTGGTAATGTTTCGGACTTCAGAAAAAGGTATGATATTCCTAAGAGCAGGCTTATTAATGATTTTCATCATGCACATGATGCTTATCTTAATATAGTTGTCGGAAATATATATTTTACAAAATTTACATCAAATCCGTTAAATTATATTAGAAAAGAGTGTTCATCGAAAGATAATAAGTATCAATATAATCTCGGAAATATGTATAAATGGGATGTGAAAAGAGATGGAAAGACTGCATGGGTAGCACCAGAAGAAGGGGAAACAGGAACGCTTGCAACGGTCAAGAAGATGCTTTCAAGAAATACACCTATACTTACAAGACTTACGATAGAGGGACATGGTGGAATTGCCGATGCAACACTTTACAGTCACAAAAAGGCTAAGCAGGATACGTATATTCCGTTAAAATCATCTGATGCCAGAATGGCAGATGTGACAAAATACGGCGGATATTCAAGTGTTACAACAGCATATCTTTTTCTTGTAGAACATGAAATAAAGGGTAAAAAGATAAGAACACTTGAGACGGTGCCGATATATTTGAAAGATAGATTAGAAAACAGTAAAGAGAAACTTGAAGAATATTGCAGAGAAACTTTAGGTTATACTAATCCATCTGTAAGAATGAAGAAAATCAAATTGCAGTCATTAATAAAACTTAATGGCTATTATATGCAGATTTCGGGAAGAACAGGCAATAGGTTTACGTTAAGAAATTATGTCCAGCTTTGCCTTAACGGTAAATGGGTTGATTATATTCACAAACTTGAAAAATATCAGGATAAAGGTGTTATTGATGATCTTATAACTGATGAAAGAAATGTCGAATTGTATAATGTTTTATGCGAAAAACATAGTGTGGGAATATTTACACTACGTCCGAATCTGGTAGGCGATAAAATAAAAAATGGTTATGATAAGTTTGTAAATCTTACTACAGAAGAACAAATAAAATTGCTTATTGAGATTATAAAACTGACGTGTGTTGGAATAGTTAGTGCTAATTTGACTTTAATAGGCGGTGCTGCTATAAGTGGGAAAATGCTCATGAGCAAGAATATAACTGATGCTAACGAATGCATTTTAATAAATCAATCTGTCACGGGATTATATGAGAACAGAATTGATTTATTAAGAGTATGAGTTGGCGTACAGTGGTAATCTCAAGCAGTGCAAAGCTTGATTATCATATGGGATATATGGTTGTGCGTAAAGATGAAGAGATAAAGATACATATAAGCGAAATATCAATTCTTATTATAGAGAGTACAGCCGTATCCCTTACAGCAGCATTGCTTAGTGAGCTTACCAAGAAAAAGATTAAAGTTATTTTTTGTGATGAGAAGAGAAATCCGTCATCTGAACTTGTATCGTATTATGGGGCACATGATACAAGTGAAAAAATAAGGCGGCAGATGGCATGGACAAATGACGTTAAGTCAATTATATGGACTGAGATTGTACGTGAAAAAATATTAAAGCAGGCAAAACATCTTGATGAATGGAATCTTGCAGAAGCAGAAATGCTATATAATTATATTAATGAAATAGAAATTGGCGATGCAAGTAACAGGGAAGGTCATGCAGCAAAAGTATATTTTAATGCTTTGTTTGGCAAAGATTTTACAAGAACAGAAGAAAACAGTATAAATGCAGCTTTAAATTATGGATACGGAATTATATTGTCTACATTTAACAGAGAAATAGTTTCTAATGGCTATATAACACAGATAGGACTTTTTCATGATAATATGTTTAATCAGTTTAATCTTGGTTCTGATTTAATGGAACCATTCCGTCCGTTAGTTGATTATATTGTAATGTCATTAATGCCACAGAAGTTTGAACGAGAAGAAAAACTTGAAATTTTAAGAATATTACAACAGGAAGTTACAATTGCTGGAAGAAGGGAAGTAGTCAATAATGCCATTAAAATTTATTGCAAGAGTGTTTTTGATGCTTTAAATGAAAATGATACATCATTGATAAAATTTTATAAGGATGAGTTATAGATATATGAGAATAATTGTATTTTTTGATTTGCCTGTAACAACAGCAAAGAGCAGACGTGATTATTATATTTTTAGAAAATATCTTATAAAATCTGGTTTTGTTATGATGCAGGAGTCTGTATATTGTAAACTTGTACAGAATTCAACAATGGCTGATGCGTATATCAACAACATTAAGCAAAACAGGCCACCGTCAGGATTAGTACAGTTACTCAAGGTTACAGAAAAACAATATGCAAAAATGGAATATATAGTAGGACATGGGAAAAGTAATATTCTGGATACAGATGAAAGACTGGTGATTATATGAGTATGAGGGTTGCCTGGAGTGTTGAAAATCTGGATATAGAACTTCAGGAAAATAAAATTACGGTTATAACTATTGAAAATACAGAAGCATATGTTGATTTTTTAATGAATTTGAATCTGCAGGCAGAAGGACAGGCAGGGACAATAATAGTATCAGATGGAGTAAAGGAGCAGAACTTTGTAAAATCATGTGATGTTATATTTAATCCGTTTGCATTAGAGCTTAATAGTAAAAAGGTTTTGACAAAACTGTATCAAGAATTGCAGGAAATTGCTGATACAGTCTGTCAGGAAAAATACATACAGGTAAAATCTGATTTGATTGCGTTTATGGATGAACTTGCAGATAATAGTTCATATGCTCTTGAATTTGATTTGGAATTCGAAATATCGTCGTTGTTAAAAATATTTAATATGCATCTTTTAAATAATGCTCAGGGATTGCTTGAAAATATTATTGAATATATAAAGGCACAAAGTAGAATATGTAATATAAAAAATTTCTTTTTTATAAATTTGAAAGATTATTTGAATGAAAAAGATATTGACATGCTTTATGAATTTGTCAGATATGAGAAGGTTAATCTTATTTTAATAGAATCACACCAATCTCATGTGAATTTACAGGAAAAACGCTGGATTTTAGACATGGATAGGTGCATAATAGAACCAGATGAATTAACAGTGTAATCGCATTGCACATACAGCTCGGTGAGAACCTCAAATTTTGAATTTGAGGTTTGAGAGCTTTGTTAATTCAGAAGAGTATCAAACGCCTGCATAGCTGCTAGTGCCTCTGTTGTTGTTTGAGAGCTTTGTTAATTCAGAAGAGTATCAAACTGGTGCGAGCTGGCGAGCTATGGCGAAAGCGTTTGAGAGCTTTGTTAATTCAGAAGAGTATCAAACACGTATGCCGGTTGGTTATCGTTGGAACAAGTTTGAGAGCTTTGTTAATTCAGAAGAGTATCAAACCGCAGTATACATTGACGAAGACGGAACAATGTTTGAGAGCTTTGTTAATTCAGAAGAGTATCAAACAATATGTGGTATAATTTCAAAGATTGGTGGGTTTGAGAGCTTTGTTAATTCAGAAGAGTATCAAACAGGAATTTTTAATATACAGTTGTTCAAGAAGTTTGAGAGCTTTGTTAATTCAGAAGAGTATCAAACCAAAAAGGACTGTTGCCGTTTCGCATTACTGTTTGAGAGCTTTGTTAATTCAGAAGAGTATCAAACAGTTGCATTGTTATTTGTTGTTGTTTTTTTGTTTGAGAGCTTTGTTAATTCAGAAGAGTATCAAACTATCTGCCTTTGTTATTAAACATTGAAGATCCGTTTGAGAGCTTTGTTAATTCAGAAGAGTATCAAACGTTCGACTGATTGACTTTTCAATAGTCATTGTTTGAGAGCTTTGTTAATTCAGAAGAGTATCAAACTTTAAAAATGAACATCATCATGTTATGTGTGTTTGAGAGCTTTGTTAATTCAGAAGAGTATCAAACACAACTTCTGATACAATCACATTAATACTTGTTTGAGAGCTTTGTTAATTCAGAAGAGTATCAAACCTAACCAGTCAACTAATACTTCATCACTGCGTTTGAGAGCTTTGTTAATTCAGAAGAGTATCAAACCGTATCATGCTGCATTATAAGTGCTATCTGGTTTGAGAGCTTTGTTAATTCAGAAGAGTATCAAACAGCGTTGCAAGATACGCTGAAAATGCGATAGTTTGAGAGCTTTGTTAATTCAGAAGAGTATCAAACAATATGCAGGGAGAAAGCCGGCAGGCAAAAGTTTGAGAGCTTTGTTAATTCAAAAGTAGTATAGAGAGCTTGATTTTATGGCTTGTTAATAAAATATATACATCATGAGTGGGCATATGAACTCGCTCACTTTGAGATGATTAGCACAATGGTGCATCAGCTCACACGCAACATGACGGTTGAACAGCTTAAAGGAACGCCGTTTGAAGCATACTATGTTGACCATACGGCGGGAATCTGGCCGCAGGCTGCAGGCGGAATTCCTTTCAATGCGTGCGAATTCCAGTCAAAAGGTGATGCAATTACAGATTTAACAGAAGACATGGCAGCGGAGCAGAAGGCACGTTCAACATATGAGAATCTTATAAGGCTTACAGATGACCCAGATGTGCTTGACCCATTGAGATTTTTGAGGGAGAGAGAAATAGTGCATTTTCAGAGATTTGGCGAAGCACTTTCAATGATTCAGGATAGTCTCAACTCAAAGAATTTCTATGCATTTAATCCTGAGTTTGACAAAGGCTGCAAATAATCAGATAATAGCAATAATACATGTCAATAATGATGTGGATTAATTGAAAGGAATTTGCATGCGGATGAAAGAGAAAATATTTACAATACCGGTTAACGATGCTTTTGACAGTGGATGTGAGTGTCCGGTATGTTATATGAAGCGTGAGCTTGAAAATGCAGCGGTTGAATATACGATGGGTCCCAGCTATATGGAGGATGATATAAGAGCAAAGACAGATGAGCTTGGATTTTGTGAAAAACATATCAAAGATGTGTACAATTGTGAAAACAGGCTTGGTTTTGCACTTGTAATGAAAACTCATATGGATAGGGTTATAGCAGATATATCAAAAAAGGCACAGGAGCCTGTAAAAGGTAAAAAGCTGTTCTCAAAAGTGCAGCCTAATGGCATATCTGATTATACGAAAGAACTTAATACAAAATGTTTTGTATGTGAGAGGATAGAAGATACATTTAAAAGATATATAGATACAATAATTTATCTTTACAAACAGGATGAATCATTTAGGAAAAAATACAATGAATGCAAAGGATTCTGTACGCAGCATTACGGAGTTCTCATAGAAGAGGCATCATCAAAAATGAGTGGTCAGATTCTTAATGATTTTGTTGAACAGACCAATAGGTTATATCTTGAAAACATGAAGCGTGTCCGTGATGATGTTGAATGGTTTATCAACAAATTTGACCATAAATATGCTGATGAACCTTGGAAAAATGCAAAAGATTCGCTTACAAGAGCAATGATAAAAACAGCTTCTGTTCTTCCTGAAGAAGAAAAGAAGAAAAAGTAAATTAAAACCCACGGAGCACTGAACTGATGGTGTTTCGTGGGCTTTTATTAAATGATTTAATAAATACAGAACTGTTTTATTCTTTCTCTTTGTGAGTATTGATACTTATTGATACATATTCGCGTGGGGTATCATTAGTCAGAGATTCAAAGTCTATAGTATCAATGTCATCATTTTCATTATCAGCCGTGATTTCATCGGCGGTTTTATCAGCATTTTTATTTTTTCTATATTTAGTGAAGCAAGCAGCC
>OJNQ01002668.1_pt1 | contig 11188 bp, 9 predicted proteins | sample 1597621 | NCBI WGS metagenome assembly OJNQ01 (sample SAMEA2452137, study PRJEB22498) | human gut metagenome | reverse complement strand
TGTCCTTTCAACTCGTACCGAACGCCATGCAGATTATCGAGAAATACAGCAAGGCCAACCATGCACAGGAAGATTATATCTTCCCAATTCTTGACCGCTCGGAACACAAGACGGCACAACAGATTTTCAATCGACTGCACAAGGTTCTGCGGAAAGTCAATCGGGAATTAAAAACGCTGGGTGAGCAGATAGGACTGGAAATGCCATTGACTACCTATGTAGCCCGTCATACTTACGCCACAGTCTTAAAACGGTCAGGCGTTAGCGTGGCATTGATTTCCGAATCGCTGGGCCATTCTGATTTATCGACGACCCAAATCTACTTGGACAGTTTCGAGAACTCACAGATAGATGCGGCCATGCAGCATTTATTGTAGAGAGGAGCAAGGACAAACTTTGTAAAAGGGTCTAAAAGATAAACCCTTTTACAATGTCTGTCCTCACTCTCTACTCAACCAGTATCAACAGTTCATAAAAGACAAGGACAGACTTGGACGAGGGGTCTATATTTAAGACCTTTTGGCAATGTCTGTCCTCCTTTTCATTTAAGGATTATCTGCGTTGTGCGGGTAATCCTTTTTCTTTTTTCGTATATTTGGGTTATCTAACCCCTAAAATTATGGACGAGAATACAAAACTGCTCCAATACGATATGGATTGGGAAACATTCCAGCGAGTGCTGTATTACACAAAAAAGTATTATGGAATGGATGCCCCGTATTTCTATGAAGCCATTCCCTTTCAGAAAGAAGAGTTTGTAACAATCTTCTTCCGAACGGAAATATTACTTTTCGATCGTCTTTTTGATGAAGATAAAACAATCGCAAAATATATCGAACCGATATCAGACGACGAAAGAGAAATGCTCCTTTGGGTCTTTAAGTTTTTAGACTGCGCCTTTCTCCGAGCCGAGATAAAAGAACAAGCGGAAGGAGACGATTTCAGCGACCTGATGGATATAGGAGAATATTACCATCAAACCATGCGCAGAGAATTGCTGGAACTCTACCTGTTCTGTCAAGAAACACCCGTCCGCTCCAAAATGACAAACGAAATAATTCTTACCATCAATAAAGGTGTAAAGAATTTTCACCGTAAAATCATCATTCCGAATTACAGTAATTGGATGTTGCGCTCTGCATTATCGAATTACTGCAAAGAACATTTAGGTAACATCCATTCCGCCGAAGATGCCCGCCGCGAACTGAAACGTTATCAGAAAGCAGGCCGTACATCGTCCAATCCCATTGCCGACTGCATCATATACGGGACATATGCAATGTTCAAAGATGCCGCCAAAGATAAGAAAGCCACCAGCACAGGACTATGTAAAATCATCACCAACTACCTCTGTCATCTCGATATGATTACCGAAGACGAAGCGGTCGATGAACAGTTGGTAGCAGGACGCATTAAATATATGCTGAAAATGGATAAAAAGCCCCGCTTTACACCAATGAGCTATTCGGAAATGAATGAAGCAGAACGCGCCGAGTTAGAAAAAGCATTACGCCGCCCATTGCACAATACGCGCTTCGACGATTTGCTGTAAACTGATTTACATACCCCGATTTTAGAAAGAATAGGTAGCATTTTCGCTGCCTATTCTTTCTCTTTTTTGCCCGTAGAAAGTGGGACATTTGTAACTGTAATCAGACAAGCTGGCCAGCTAAAAGATTACGGGAGCAAGCCGAACGCCCAAGCAAGTGGAGGCAAAATAAAATTTTCATATACAATGATTAATTTAAATAATAAAGCAGAGCAGCAGGCAGCTGCCAATAGTATTCAGAAAAAGGCTCGTCGCATCGTAACGATGAAATCAGGCAACAATCAGGTAATGGTGCAAACCGTACAGAAAGCTGTTGCACACGGAATCGACTTACTGATTTTAACCCCGCGCGTAGATGTGGCAGGAAATAAATATGCATGGATAGGTCTGCGTAAGGGCAAGACCGAGTTACAGGGTAAAATCCTGCTCAACCCTCATGTATGGAACTACCTGCTGGCAGTCTTGCAAGGCAAGGAATTACCCGAAATCGCGGAGTATTCCGCAGAGAGCGCGAACTGCGGCCAGCACGAGTGGCTGACCGAAATGGAAAAAGAAGTCAGCCAGCATGCCCGCAGGCAGCGTGAAGAATATGTCGAAACCCAAAACGGCAATGGGTATCTTGTACGCAAGTACCTATTTCCCAATGGAAAAGTTATCATGCCCGCAGAGGCGATGACGGATATAACCGCAATTTTCGAATAACCAAATGTATAACAGGGGAGCGGGTTCACCGCCCGCTTCCCATAAATTTTTAATATGATCAATCGAGAAATCGAAATCAAAAAGGGAGAGTGGCTCTCGGACGTAATTAAAGAGATTCCGACCAACACCATCCTTAACAAGACAATGACAGGTTGCGGCGCAACGACGCTGGAGATCAATGCCGCCCGTAATTCCATTATCATCGAGCCGAATGTACCCGTTATCGTCGGGAAAAAGGCTCAACATTCGTTCCTTTTTGCCGTGTACGAGGGAACGAGTAAAGAGGATGTGAAAGCCTATCTTGCAGGAGAATCCGACGGTTACCGCAAGATTATCACGACGCCCGAGGGCTTCGACAAAAAGGTACTGCCTGCCATGTACGAAACAGACACCCCGATATTCGAGGATTATTTCTTGCTTTTTGACGAGTGTGAAAAAACAATACAGGATGTGGGCTACCGTGGGGATATTTACCTTCCCGTCGAGGACTTTTTCAAGTTTAAGAACAAGGCAATGGTTTCAGCAACGCCCATCATTCCCTCCGACTCGCGTTTTGCAGAGCAGGGTTTTGAAATGTTGCGTATCGTCCCGACCTACGATTACCGACAACCGCTAACAGTCTGCATTACCAATAATACGGTCAGGGTATTGCGAATTCTGCTGGCGCGGTTCAACAGGGAGAACGAAAAAACCTGCATTTTTCTGAACTCCACAGACACCACATTGAGCCTTATTCAAACACTCAAACTGCAAGGACGGTGCAAAGTCTTTTGTAGCGAAAAAAGTGTCAAGAAACTCAAAAGACAAGATTTTTCAGAGGTGAGCGACAACCTTATGGAATTGGCCGAGGTCAATTTTTTCACCAGCCGCTTCTATTCGGCGGTGGACATCAAGTTGGACTACCAACCGAATGTCATTGTGCTGACGGACGTATTTCGCGCCCCTTATTCGATGATAGACCCGCAGACGGAGGTCGTGCAGGCTATCGGGCGGTTCCGTAACGGTGTGGCGCAGGCATACCATATAACGAACACAAGTGACAGTTTACCTTGTATGTCCCGTGAAGCGCTCAACCACCAACTGACAAGCGCCGAAAATATCTACAAGCAGGTAGCGGCCATTAAGACCGAAAACGACATAGAACGGGAGACTTTATTACAAGCTATTGGTGGGATGGATTATAAAAGGTTCATTACCCGCGACGGAAAACGCAACCATTTCATGTGGGACAATGCATGGGAAGACGAGAAGATCAGCGGATATTATCAATCTCCCTCCGCATTGGAGGCGGCTTACACAGATGCGCCTTTCCATACGAAGATACACCATTACAAAGCCTCCGTTACAGACAAAGACCGTCTGCGCAGGCAATCGGGAAGATTGAACGCAAAAGAGTTGTGGCAAGAGGTAACGGCACAACTTACCAAACTGACGGAAGACAAGCCCGATGCAGAAGCATCCTATCTGATGGAGGAGTTAGGGGATGAATTCAGCGTGATGGTGAAAGCCTTCATGCAACTCGGAGCAAAACGTATCGAAACATTAGGATATGACAGGCGCAAGATAGAAGCTGCATTGGGCTGCGATGCCGAAAATCGGCTGCTGACCTCCGAGAAGATGCAGCAGGCCGTATATGGTCGGTTCCATACGGACGATATTGTTTCCGCCAACGAGGTCAATACTTTTATGCGACAGTTGATAACCGATAACGGTATTCCGTACAACAATCGGGTCGATAGAAAAGTCATCGGCCTATTTTTCGAACTGGAGGACTGCAAGCAGGGAGGAGCAAGGGCCTTTAAGTTCGGACGGAAGAAATTCGAGTTTTAGAGACTGATAGACAGAGGACAGACATTGACAAGGGGTCTATAATTCATACCCCTTGACAATGTTTGTCCTTGTCATTTTTTCTTACAGACAACCCACTCTCCGAAACGGGTAGCCCCAACCCTTTGGAGAATACCCGATTTGGTAAGTTTTTGCAGGTGATATTTAACCCCATCGGGAGAAATACCGACAATCAGCGACAATTCGTTTCGAGTAATTTTGGGATTCTTCTGAATTTCCGAGAGAATAATCTCTTGGGTAGATATTCGGGTAGGCTCTTGGGCAGTCAATGTTTCCGCGATTACCCCCAAAACAAACTCGACGAAAGGCGTGCAACCCGCCTTACCGCCACTTACGGCAATCGCCTTATAATACTCCTTTTGATACTTATATACAATGTTTTCGATCGGCAGGTTTTTGAAGATAGGCCGCCACCTGCTCAAAATCAAGGTCTGCCACAATCGTCCCGTGCGACCGTTGCCGTCCGCGAACGGATGGATAAACTCGAACTCATAATGAAAGACGCAACTTGCGATCAACGGGTGTTCATCCGTGGTGCACAACCACTCAAACAAATCGTTTACGAGAAACGGCACACGTTCGGCATCGGGCGCATAATGGATAACCGTTTTTCCCGACACCACACCTGCACCGCCTTTGCGGAAACAACCGATTTCGTCGATCAACCCCGCTTCCATCGTGGCGTGAGCCTTTAACAGATCATCGACTTTACAGGGGTCGAGCGTGTCGAGCAATTCATACGCCTTAAGGGCGTTGCGCACCTCCTGCACCTCGTTAATAGGAGCAACGACGGGTTTTCCTTCCAATACCGCCGTGACCTGCTCCGTCGAAAGCGTGTTGCCCTCGATAGCCAGCGTCCCGTGAATTGTCTTGATCCGATTGACCCGATGCAGGCGCAGATTTTCATGCGCATAGTAGCTGCCGATTGCTTCGCTGATCTGTGCAACTAAATTCGTAATCTTCGGTGTAATCGTATATGGCGGCTTATAGGACATGGCAGAATTTCATTTTGTACAAAGATAGGAATTATTTTCTTTTGGGTAGCCTATTGGGTAAATTATTGGGTAGAATATATCCCCTACACATATGCCTACTCTATACTAAAGCCCCCTCCCTATTGTCAAATGCAAAACCTTTTCAGATATGAAAACACTCGACAGGAGAGCGGCGGAGATTTTCCGCAGTATGTTAGCTTTACAAACAACCAAAATCGACAACTCGGACGGTACTTATATGCCCGTCCACATTGAACTAATCGGCCGTATCGACAAGTACGACTTTTTTTCGCTGGCTCATTACGGCAAGCAGAACGGAGATGCCATGCGAGACCCCGAAATGCTCTTTGCCCTGCACAATGAAACACGGCAATTCATTCCCTACTATTACCGCAACGACTATTGCGGCATCGAGGAAAACAGCGTCAGATGGTCGGAAGATGGAATAGCCCTGAACCCTCGCTTGCAGGCCAGCCATACCACGTTTGCTAACCAATGGCTTCGTAACATAGCCGCACAACAGGGAATCCAATGACTGCACAACGATTGGTGGAGAACTGCGTACTGACGAATCAAACCGCAGTTGTGGATGAAATGCTCAATAAGAACCTGCTACCCGAAGAATATGTCTATCCCTTTGTGGGTGATGTCATGGAATGGTGGCTTATCGACAGTTGGCTGGCCGAACGACTGAAACGAGAGGGAGAGGTTATTATCGACGAATACGGTTGCTGTTGGTGGGGAAGATTAGCCAGCGGACAGGCTATCTGTATGGACGACGTGATTAGAAAGATTGCAGGAGAGTAAAACTACAACCGTATTTCTATTTATTGGAACGCATAAATTACAGAAATTAGGGGTATTGTAATCTCGACAAGATTTTACTACCCCTAATTTCTGTTTTCGTGCTGGCATATTCTCGATAATTGAGGATTGGAATGATTTGCAACTCCCAATTCGAGGGAATATGTCGGTTTGTTCTTTATAATTCAATCTGCAACAGTTCCGAGAAATCGGAAAGATGTTTTGCTTTTTAGTTTGTCTTGTCTATCTTTGTGGGACATACGACAAACACGGAAAGTGTTGCTTGTTCTCGTTGAACGAACGTAGGAAATTCGATTATAGCGGGGAATAGGCAGACATCTTGCCGCGTCATATCCATTCGTGGATATAGGCGTGGGGCTGTTGCTTATTTATGCTATAAGGTTTCCTACGACCTGTTCAACTAAAATAAGTTTTCGGCACCACGCTTTCTGTTTATTTAAATCAAAAACATTAAACCGTCGCGTTGGTGCTGGAGCGACAACCTAAACTTATTCAATTATGAAAAAGTTGTTTCTTATTGTAGCTGCTATGTTTGCGGCTGTTTCTTTCTCGGCTTGCTCCGATGATGATGACAACAAGATTGACCCTAATCAAATTACAGGAACGTGGCAAATTACACTCATTGAGGGGTGGAGTGTCGATAGCGATGGGACACGAGATGAATGGTCTGATTCATATCCAGCAATAGATGATGACGATTATTATTGGACTTATACCTTTGACGGGCATGGAAAAATGAAGCGGGTGAGCTATACGAATCAAAACGTCAATAATTCAACAAATGGAACATATACAGTGTCTAATGATGTTCTGACAATCGTAGAAAAGGATGGGGATTATGAAGAAACACAGGAATTTCAAATCAAAAAACTCACGTCCTCTCAACTTATATTATTTGAACACAGAATTGACCCTGAATTTACAGAAGAAGATACCTATACTTACAAAAAAATAAATTAATAAAGAGGACAGACTTGTGCAAAAGGATTAATCTTTAGACCCTCTGCACAAGTTTGTCCTTTCTTTTTTACTTAAAAAAAACGTTGAAAAATTGAAAAAATTAATAAACAATAGTATTTAATGCATTCAATAACTTTTCAAACTTATTCATAGTAATATTCGATAAAATATCAATCTTCTCGTTATTTAATAATGCACTTTGGATAGCAGTATTAAAAGCGCTCTTATTATAATGATCTAGCTTTGAATTAAATAACTGACTTATTTTAATTTTCTCATCTTCAGTAAAAATATCTTCCATCATATTTGCCCCAATTTCTGAAGCCAAGTTGTTATATATCTTTATTTTAGACTGAATAAAATCACCAAACTCTTTGATATATGCAGATTGAGCTTGACACCCTGCAGCATCACCATCCAATAAAATCATAAAATCTTTGTGCCATGCCATATACAATGCAATCACATTAGAATTTTTAGAGCATCCTGCACCTGGATAGAGATGAATATTATTATATTTATTATCCAACATTACCTCATTAATGTATCTCAATGTATAATAATCATTTTTACCTTCTGTTATAATAATATGAGGGACTTTCTCCAACAATCCAGGTTGATAATCCAGCACATCTAATATTGGTTGGAAATAATCTTTCTGATCAGGATATTGAGCTACGAATTGTTTATAAGGAATTGCTGATATATCAGTATTACGAATACTGGTCATATGGTCATTTGTGTAATCTATTGCATTATTCTTTACTATAAAAGCACCTGCTAACCACTTGGGATTAATCATGTGATGGCTATGCGTGGTATACAACAACTTTAATGGTCTATGTGTGTCTGATACAAAACGCTCAAATGTTTCTAATAACTTTTTTTGAGCCGTTGAATGTAAATTGGATGCAGGTTCATCCAAAAGAAAAAGAGTTTCTCCTAAATCAGTTTTCCTATTTTTTCTAAAAATAGTAAAAAATAGAAATGCAAAAAACCATCTAAAACCAAGACTTCGTTCTGATATGTAGAATAATTCTCCGTTTTCTTTTATTTTTATTTCTATATAACAGTCTTGATTGTTATCAGGTGTAATACCCAATCGTAATACAATAGATGGTCTATAGTCGGAAGTATTAAATAATCGCCCCCAACTAGAAAACACTTCATTGGCAATTTTATCTTCTAGTTTTAGTAAAATCGCATCTAAAGTATCACGACTGCCAGAATCTACTGCTCTAAAATTATTTACAAGTGAATCCTCAATTGTCCCATTCGGAATTATTTCTTGAATAATATCCTTGAATATATTTTTATAATTTACGTTTTCTGCACTATCGGATATATCTCCACTTAGATAAATTCGTTCTGGGAATTTGAACAAAAAATTTTCATAATATATAATTCTTGGAAGTAAATTGTCTTTTATATGAGCTACTACACTATGCCATTCTTCTTGGCTATCTGACAATCCTATATATTTCTTATTTTTTGCTGTTTTCTTAACTTCTGGAGAGAAGTCCCAATAATTCTGCCGACGTTTCAATTTCGAATTTTCAAACTCACAACAAGACGTAATCGAAAAACGTTCAATAGGCATATAATAATTATATCCCAATTTTTTAAAAAACTCAGCTATCATTTGGTTATCGGTATCATCTAATTCGATAACTGCTTCAACTGATACTGATCCTGTAAAACTAGCTTTTTGGCTTTTAGGAATTAATGAATGTTCTTCCCCGTGAGGATAACCATCATTTACAATATTGATAGCATCAAGAATAGTTGTTTTTCCACTTTCATTAAGACCAACAAACGTATAAACCTTACTATCAGGTTTCATATCAAGATTGATTGTCAATTCCTGAATTCCCTTATAATTTTCGATTGTGAAAGAAGTATATCTCATAGTCAATATTATATGCTATAAAATTAAAAATAATATTTTACATCACTCCTTTTTTTGCCAAATAAAAAATTGATGCCTATAGAAAACATTAACAATATAAAAATAATCTAATCATGGGATACAGGTTCGTTCAAATTGATATTTATTTGATTTTGATACAAATTTTCCGTATATTTATATCATAATCAGAGATTTATATTAACAATATAAATTTTAGCTAAAATGAATAAAACACCAAAAACAGAATGACAGCAGAGCGGCGATGAACAACGCATGATGATTTGAAAAGTCGTTGCCTATGATAGCTTTTACGGGATGTGCTTGGCTGTATCACGCAATCCCGATGAATTTACGCCCAGCGATTTTATGTATATCATGCCTTACGATACGGATAAAAATGCACCCGTAACCCTAACCTTTCAGAAACGGGGACATATAACGGCACAGATAAAGTGCGCATTGACAGATTCCAACGCAGAAATATTGCTCCTAATGCCTAATATCCTTGAATGAAGAAATGACAAGGTAAACCTATTCGAATTACATATAAAAAACGATACGGTTATTGTCAACTACACGACAACAGAGGGCGGGCAAAGAGATTTCAAATTCCCGTTAGCGGGGTTTAAGGAGAAATATTTGGAACAATTTATAGCATAATGACAAAAGAAGAAATAAAGGAGATGCAGGAGAAAATCGACGCAGGGATTCTGCTTGCCCAGAAACGTCTGATTGAAAAAGTCCAAAAAGAAGATGGTGAATTGGTGGTCGTGCGTGACGGTAAGGTTGTGCGGGTAAAAGCCAAAGACCTCAAATAATTCAATCTAATTGAAAAATATATCCTCGGCCATGCGGTCGGGGATTTTTATTTATAGAAATCAAAGCTACTGAAAATTGCTAAAAACGGGAAAGCGGTAGGAGGGGAAAATTTTGCGCCGATTTTCTATTAGCAGAGCAAGGACAGACTTTGCGAAAGGGGTATATTTATAGTCCCCTTTGCAAAGTTTGTCCTCGCTTTTTTTTAACCAGATGAAGGGGTCTACCAACCCATTAAAATCATTCCAAACAATTATCAATTAACACATTACGCGACTATGAAAGCACATTACATGTTGAACTATGGGTAATCGAAAAGGTAACATAGTGAGATTTAGAAACTTATAACATATTCTATTCACTTGCAGGTGGTGACAAAATTTCCCATAGACTTCCCATAACGAGTAAGACAAGACAATGCAGCCTCCATAAAACATTGATTTTCTATTATTTAAGGAATTAGCTCAGCGGTAGAGCACTTCACTCGTAATGAAGGGGTCCCGAGTTCAAATCTCGGATTCAGCTCTGAAAGTCAGCAACTTACAGAAATGTGATTGCTGGCTTTTTTGTTTCCATACGGTGAAAAACAGGGATGGGAGGGGCTTCTAACGGCCCTGATTTCCCATAAACTTCCCATTGAACTTCCCATAGAAAAGTTTGTTCACCCTCTGCATCAATTCGATGCAACGCAATGACATTCAAGGCAATAATCCGAAAGGACGTAATTTATAAAAACAATACCTCTCCTCTCTCCATTCAGTTTCTCCACGACGGTCGTAAGAAAACCGTCGGTTTGGGTGTTTCCGTATCCCGTGAATACTGGGACGCAGAAGCACAAAAGGTAACGGAAGACTGCCCCGACAGGGACAATATTCAGTTTCAGATAACAGCCAAAATCAAGGAGTACAACAAGAAAATCCAACGGTTGGAAGCGTTGGATATTCCCGTGAATTTCGATACATTATTCGATGCAAAACCCGCTCGTTCAGTCGGAATTACCATAAAGGATGGTTTCAAGGCAGAAATCGAAAGACTGGAATCTCTCGGCAAAATCAACTCGGCCACCAAGCACAAATACGCCCTGCAAGTATTGGATGGCTACAAACCAACCACTATGGCATTAGAGGCTATCGACCTCGACTATCTGAAAGGATTGGAATTGTACCTGCGCCAGCGAGGGAACAAGGACAACAGCATCGCAACCCGCTTCGCTATCTTTAAGGCCATCTACAATAAGGCGGTTAAGGAGGGCAAAGTGACGGTGAAGCAAAATCCGTTCACACTGTTTCAAGTGGGTAGCTTGTGGGCTAAAACGCGCAAACGGGCAATCGACAAGGACGACATCCAACGGTTAATCGACCTCGACATTGCAGAGGGACACACGACAGAATACAGACGCCTCGCAAGGGATTTATTCCTCTTCTCCTACTTTACGGCAGGGATGAATTTTGGCGATATAGCGCGGTTGCGTTATAAGGACATCATTAAGGAGAGGGTTTATTATTCCCGCCACAAAACGCAGAAATTGTTGTCCTTTCAACTCGTACCGAACGCCATGCAGATTATCGAGAAATACAGCAAGGC
>OJNQ01002664.1_pt1 | contig 11200 bp, 8 predicted proteins | sample 1597621 | NCBI WGS metagenome assembly OJNQ01 (sample SAMEA2452137, study PRJEB22498) | human gut metagenome | reverse complement strand
CTACTTTATCGGGGTGCCCTTCAGACACCGATTCGGAGGTGAATAAATAACTCATTGTTTTTTGAATTGACAATCGACAATTGACAATTGACAAGTAATGGAGCGATCCAATAAAGCCAACAGACAATTTACAATTGACGGTTAATAAATCAAATGAATGGATTGACGAGGGGAAATTTGCTTTGCCGGACGGCAGTTAAAAAGGGCTTGTTTTTAGCATTTTTTCCTGTGGTTGCAAGCAATACAAATCTATCCACATCAATTCGCATGCAAAAGTACGAAACAATTGATAATTGACAATTGATAATTGACAATTATTTTTTCTTTTTAGTGTTACGCAGTGCTTTTTTATACTTGAACTCAGCTCTCATCTTGGCAGCACCCGATTTATGCGTACCACGCAAGAAGTCCGAAAACTTAATCTTTTTCTCTCCGGCATTTTCGTCTTTTCCCTTTTTCTTAAAGACCATGCCACCGCCGGTCAATATCTTTTCAAAATCATTCATAATCGTTCTTTCAAATCTATTATACGTTCTTTCAACACAGGATGCACGACAAACGGAGCTATTTCGGCCAAAGGTTCCATCACGAACTTCCGTTCATGCATAAGAGGATGCGGCAAGGTAAGCTCCGGTATCTGCAAAACCTCGTCCTCATACAGAAGGATATCGATATCGATAATACGGTCATGATAGACTCCGCTGCTTTTTTCCGCGCGCCCCAATTCTTTTTCGATCCGCTGGGTTATCCGCAATAATTCCAACGGAGAAAAAGAAGTCTTCAATTTAACAGCCGCATTCAAGAAAAAGTTCTCCGACTCGAACCCCCACGGTTCCGTTTCATAGAAACCGGAAAGGGCGAGAATATCTCCCACCCTTTCAGCCAGCAATGCTGCAGCTGTTATCATGTTCCGTCGCTTATTCCCTATATTGGTTCCCAAGCCCAGGTATGCAATCGCCATAAGTACCCGTTTTTACAGGATCAACATGGCATCGCCATAAGCACCGAAACTATATTTTTCTTTCAACGCCACGTCATAAGCATCCATAATCAGATCATATCCCCCGAAAGAAGCTGTCATCATCAACAAAGTTGACAACGGCATATGGAAGTTTGTGATCATGCTGGACGCCACACTGAAGTCATACGGCGGAAAAATGAACTTATTGGTCCACCCTTCAAACTCTTTCAGATGGCCATCCGTACTGACAGCCGTTTCGATAGCACGCATCACGGACGTACCGACCGCACAAATCTGTCGGCCGTTATCCTTTGCCGTATTCACGATGTTCACGACATCTCCGTTCACGACCATCTGCTTGGTCAGATCTTCCACATCGATTTCGCGGAAGTTGCCCAGACCGGAATGCAATGTCAGGAAAGCGAACTGGCAATCCTTGATCTCCAGACGCTTCATCAGCTCACGGCTGAAATGAAGACCTGCAGCGGGAGCCACAACTGCACCTTCTTCCGTCGCAAAAATATTCTGATAACGATCTTCGTCATCCGGTTCTACAGGACGGTCGATATATTTAGGCAGCGGAGTTTCCCCCAATGCGTACAATGCCTTTTTAAATTCATCATGGTTCCCGTCATAAAGGAAACGCAAGGTACGGCCGCGTGATGTCGTATTGTCGATCACTTCAGCCACCATCGAATCATCTTCACCAAAATACAATTTATTACCGATACGGATTTTACGGGCAGGATCGACCAATACATCCCAAAGACGGAGATCTTCGTTCAGTTCACGCAACAGAAAAACTTCGATACGAGCCCCGGTCTTTTCCTTATTTCCGTATAAACGGGCAGGAAAAACTTTCGTGTTATTGAAGATGAACACATCTTTTTCTCCAAAATAGCTGAGCAAGTCTTTAAACACTTTATGCTCGATCTCTCCGGTCTTGCGATTGACAATCATCAATCTGGACTCATCCCTGTTCTTTGCCGGATGGAGAGCGATCAGCTCCTGCGGTAAGTTAAATTTGAATTTCGACAGCTTCATAATATAATTTCTATTTTTATTTTATTCTTATCATTATCAATCCTCACAATCCTTTCTGATTATGATATTTTCATCTAAAAAGGTATCGATATCATCAGGAGACATACATTTGGCCAGTGTGATGTCTCCGATACGAGTCCGTTCGAGAGCTATCAGATGAGCACCCGACTGAAGGGCAACACCGATATCACGTGCCAAAGCGCGAATATAAGTGCCCTTGCTGCAAACCACCCGTATCTTTATTACCGGCAGATCACACTCCAACAGTTCCATTTCATCGATCACAAGCGTCTTGGACTTCAATTCCACTTCTTCACCCTTGCGAGCCAACTCATACGCCCGCTTACCATCCACCTTGCAAGCCGAAAACACAGGTGGAATCTGCTGAATCGTTCCCACGAACGACTGTAACACCTTCTCTACTTCCTCACGGGTAATATGTTCTGTCGGATATACTCCGTCTATCTCTTTTTCCAAATCAAAAGAAGGCGTCGTTTCCCCCAACTTCAAGGTAGCGACATACTCCTTTGTCTGATACTGAAATTCATCGATCCTCTTAGTGGCCTTGCCCGTACAGACAATCATTACCCCTGTCGCCAGCGGATCCAAAGTTCCGGCGTGTCCCACTTTTATCTTTTTCACCTTCAGCTTCCGCGATAATTTATACCGGAACTTGTTCACCAGGTCAAAGGAAGTCCACTTCAAGGGCTTATTGAAATATAATACTTCTCCTGCTATAAAATCCATTCTTATTTAAGTAACGTACAGGCAATCGTAACCAAACCTGCAATTGCACAATAGATGGCGAAATAAATCAGTTTTCCCTTCTTTACGATATTAATCATCCATTTACAGGCGATACATCCCGATACGAATGCAGCAATAAACCCGACCACCAATGACAATGCCGGAATATCACCTGCTACCGCTTCGCCTTTTACCGCTTTCATGACATCCAACAACGCTTCACCCAAAATCGGAGGAATAACCATCAGGAATGAGAACTGGGCCAGTTTTGCCTTATTGTTTCCCAATAACAAACCAGTCGCAATCGTTGTTCCTGAACGGGAAAGCCCCGGCATCACGGCACACGCCTGAGCCAAACCGATGATAAAGGCATCTTTCATCGAGATACTTTCTTTCTGGCGGGGTTTGGCATAATAAGAAAATGCGAGCAACGCAGCCGTCAGCAACAACATACAACCGACAATCAGCAATCCCGACCCGAAAATATCTTCCACCGTATCCTTGAAGAATACGCCTACAATACCAATAGGAATCATAGAAATCAGGATATTGATCACATAACGAGTTTCTGCATTCATCTTGAACTTAAACAAACCACGGAATATCCATTCGATCTCTTTCCACAAAATCACCAGCGTACTAAACACGGTCGCCACATGGACAACAATCGTAAATGCCAGATTTTCTTCTCCTTGAATACCGAACAGAGCAGAGCCGATAGCCAAATGTCCGCTACTGCTGACCGGCAGGTATTCCGTTAGTCCCTGAACAATTCCCAGCACTAAAGCCTCAAACCAACTCATTCCGCTACTTCCTTATTTTTGCTGTTTTTTAAAATTCCGAAAATCATCAATACGAAGCCGATCACTGTCACAGCCGGAGCCACAACAATACGGCGGGAACTGAAAATCTCAGGATTAAAACCTGTCGGATCCTGCGAACCGCCACCACTCATCAACATAAAACCAATCGCGATAACAGCAACAGCAACAGCGATCAAAATAAAATTTTCTTTTCCAAAAGCAAAATCTCTCTTAGCCATACATTTATATATAATATAGTTTATCAACACCCATTCGTAAATACTTGTTCACCGCAAAAACAGTAGCCGTAACCGAAAGCAGGATCCCCATTATCAATACACCGGCATAAACAATTATCAATACTTTAATATCCAGCAACTGGACGAAGCCAGATAATTCGTTTTGTAAATAATACAACGCTCCCGTCAACATTAATATTGCGAAAATGGACGCAAAAATACCACTGACCACATTGTACCGCACAAACGGCCTTCTGATAAAACCAGGTGTAGCCCCCACCAACTTCATCGTATGGATCAGAAAACGTTTGGAATAAATCAGCAAACGGATCGTGTTACTGATCAGCACAAACGAGATTGCCATCAACATTACGGCAAGTGTAAGCAAGATCAGGCTGACACGTTTCACATTGTCGTTCACCATCTGCATCATGTCTTTCCGGTAAAGCAGATCTGAAACGGAAGTATATTTTTTTATTTTCTTTTCGATCAATTGCAAGCTGTCGACATTAGCATATTCCGAATGCAATTTCACTTCAATGGAAGCCTGTAGCGGATTAAAGCCCAAGAACGTTTCGGGATTTTCCCCCAACTCCTCCTCAAGTTCCTTGACAGCCTGTTCTTTCGATATATATTCGGTCGATTTGATATAAGGCAAGGCATCCAGCGTCTTCTGCATCTTCTTTATATCCGCCTCTTTCTGATTATCTTTCAGCACGATCGAAAATGAAATGTTCTCCTTCACATATACGGAAAGTTTGTTTCCCAACAACCCTATCAGAAAAACGAGCCCCAGCAGAAACAGTACCAATGAGATACTTATAATGGAAGTCAGACGAGAATTAAAGAAAGAAACAGAACTAACCTTTTTACCTTCAGCCATTAGACGTAACCTTATTGTTATTAAATAAAGCGAGGAGATGCGTTCAGAGAACACACCTCCCAATTTTTCTGCAAAAGAACGAATAATTTATGAGATAGTGATTACTTTACAATTCTTTAACTACAAGTCACCGAGCATAGATGGATAAAAAGTAGCATGCTTATCTTAAACAAACGAAGAGACTGTATCCATACACATAGTGTATTCCGACACAGCCTCTTGTTTTTTTAACTGCCTTCGACCTTCACAGGCTACTGGCAGAAGAACTTTATTTCAATACTTTAGTATTAATAATACGATCGCTTGTTCACCTGTCGCAGGATAATTGCCGTTATTTGTAGAGATGCACAGCCGTGCATCTCTACGGCGCACGATCTTATTTAGAATTATTTGATTATAATTGTAATGTTATTATTCTGAGATTACTTTACAATTGCTTTTACAGCGTCTTCACCTTCAATAGCAACTACAACTACACCAGCAGGAGCAGCGATAGTAGCATTATCAGAAGTAACCACTGTATTAGCGACTGTCTGGCCTAAGATGTTAGTGATAACCACTTTCTTGCCGGCAGCACCTGCAACCGTTACCTGACCGTTACCGGCGATGACTGTTACAGAAGATACTTCTACGTCTTCGTTTGCAGTAGCATCACTTTGAGCTGTCGTATTCAGCAACAAAGCCTGATAGATATCTTCATAAACATTTTGATGCCAGTTGCCATTATGATCTCCAGTTTCACTATAACCACGACCGGTAGAAACAATGTTGTGGTTTTGTTCCTTCACCCAAGTGTTACCATTGGCTGCATAACCATACTGTTTACCCTTCGTTTCGATATAGAAGTTTTCGTCATCACTCTGATCTTTCAAACGGAATGCGATAGAAGCTCCATCGTAAGCCTTTTCTTTCAGAACAACTTTCTTGGCAACGTTTTTGCCGTCATACAAATCGCGGTCATACTTGATTGTTGCATCAGCAGCATCCATGATGTACAATGTATCCTGATAGTGGATTGCATTTACGAATGCATAACGAGTATACACATTTTCGAATGGTTTAACGCTGTTCTTCAAATAAGCCGGAATTACGCTATCGACAGAAGCATCAACCATGTAACGTCCCTGTAAGTAATCAATCACCTGATAATGGTCACCGATAGCCGGATGATCTTCGTGATTGCATTCTGCTGTTTTCTTAGCCTCAACATCAAGAGCCAACAGATAAGTAGGCATGCTCGATACATTTACATGAGCTGTATCGATAAAGAACTCGTTGTTGCGTTCCGGTTCTTCAACAGCACTGAAGATGTTCATATAAGTAACACCATCGATTACAGATTCGCCCAATGTACGGTTTTCATTGTTCGTTGAATAGAACTTTTCAGTCTTCAGACCGACAACTCTGCGATAGTACGGCATTGTATCTGCCTCCAAGATGAACGATTCGGTACGATCCTGACACAAGTTTTCAACTTTTGCATCCAGTTGACCTTGTTCGATAGCCAGTTTATCCAAAGCATCGTCAAAGACGTATTTCCAACCAGCAAATTTATTCACATCGTCAGTATACACATCATCTTTATCTACAGGATAAGCAGAAGGATACTCAGTACGAACCAACGCATAATAATGGCCTTCTTCGTTATCGGCAGTCCAATGGTTATTTTCTTTCAATGTAAAATAAGCCAATGTGTAATTTGCATTACGATCCAAAGTATCAGCCACGCAATATTTACCATTCTTGTTGATACCAACAAATACACGGTCATTGTTGATCATATCTGCATCCTTCACTTTCAGCATATAAACTGATTTGTAAAGTTGAGTTGCACCAGCAGCTTCGCTTGTATAACCGTAAGGTATGTTCGTTGATTCGTAAGCAGCCGCATCCCAGTTAACTTTAACCGGAACCAGTTCAAAGTTAGAACCTTCAGCCTGAGCTCTCAACAGCGTATCTTTACCCTGCTTAACAGCGTTCAGATAATAAGGATCTGTTCCATAATCGAAGAACTGTTTCAGTTTGAATGTATTTTCGATTACTTTATCACCCGGATTCAGATAACCCAATGTATTGACCGGATCAACTTTCGTGAACTTCAGTGTATCAGAGCAAGCGAACTTAGTGTTGTGGTGTCCTAATGTATTATCATAATTATGATTGATAATGAATACATTGTCATCAGCTTTATAAAGCTGGCCTTCGAATGCCACATTTGAATATTCACGGTTTACAACTTTGACACGAGCAACAGGATCTTCTTCACAACCTGTATATTCAACAACCCACTGCGTTGCAGGCATGTGAGCGAAGTTCTGAGAAGCCTCTTTTTCATCATATACAACATGACCGCTCATATCTGCCACAACATTCACACCATTTGCACGATGAGTGGTCAAATCCGGAGCTTTATCTGTTACTAACTGGATGGTGTAAACAGCCTGATCCAAAGTTGTACGAGTCAAGTACGGATAAGAATGATCAAATTCGATGCAAGTATGAAGAGTACCTTCAGCAGCAGAACCTTTAGGTTTATCTGTTCCACCGGCAGTTACAACCCAACCGTCTTTCGTATTCAACTTGCTCAACATTACTGCAACGGGAGCCTCTTCCGGAGCTGTAGCCAAATCAGTATTACTTGCACTTAAACCTTTGTTTCCAGAAGTAATATCGCTAGAAGAAATAAACTGGCTTGCAACGATAGAGTTTCTCCAAGTTTTCTCTGCCTTAAATTCTGCATCATTCATTACAGATGCATTCAACGGCTCAATAACCAAACTATCTTGAGTCGGGAAATAAGTCAGACGATAGTTATAACGAGCATTGAAGAAGAAATCAGCAACTTCCGTAGACGGCTTCTTGTTTGACAACAGCAGTTCAGGAGAGTTGGATGGGTTTTCGGTAGCTTCTTCCCAACGAGCAGTATCAACCATCAAATATTTATCATTCTTAGCCATATCTTCTTCATCGATCACAGCTTTCAAACGAAGAGGATATTTGTTATACAGATCTTTATGCTCAACAACAGCAACAGCGAAATTATAATCTTCAATCACTGTTTTATCTGTATATTTTACATAATACGCCTTATTGGCATCACTCAACGCCCAAAGTTGGTCAGTAGCTGTTTCTTCCAGATAAACGACCCACTTCTCTACAAGATCTTTTGCATTTTCAGCAGTCTTGTCATTATAGAAAACAGATCCTGCTTGTACTAATGCATTTTGAGATTCACCTTTATTAAAATCAGCAAAAATGAAGTTCAATTCTTTTGCTTCGGAACCATCTTCTGCATTATATTCAGATAAAACAGTGTTACCAGCAGCAATAATAGCCTTATCTGCTGCCAATTTTATTTCATCTGCCTCAGCAGTCAGATTTTTCTCTTCCGCAATATACTTATATGTGTCTAATGTGCTGTTGTCTTCCGGAGACATAGCCGTTCTATTGCCAATACCCGTCGGAGTCATAAAGTTGAAACCGGCAGCACCATCTTTCTGAGCATCGATCATGCGATTGATGTCTTTTGCGTTTAACACAACAGATTCTGCAACAACCGGAGTCAATGTCAAAGCCTCACAAGAAGTAGCCTTATTCCCTGCTTCGGCAGCCGTATAAACAGCGGCAACTACTTGAGTTCCTGCAATATTCAGACCATGCTGATTAGCAGCAGTCCTAGAAGACTTCTTCAATACGATGTATTTGTCCGAATCGTGGAAATTAGCATACAGAATTTCATTTGCCAGCTTCTGTGTATTGTCTACGTTAGAAGAGAACCAACTCCACTCAACATTGCAACCTTCCAGAATAGAAGCTTCCAAATCTGCAGATGCAGCAGTCGTAGCGATTTTATCTTTGCCATAAGCTGTTTTATGATCAAAGATAATTCCTAACCCTGTTTCCTTGTTCTTAAAGGTAAATTTGCCACCAGTTGCTCCGTCTTTCTTATCATAAGAAATCTGCCACAAAGAATAGTTTAAAGGAGCTTTATTAGCATCCACAATACGAAGAGTCACTTCACCGGTTTTAAAATCGCGTTCTTGGATCAAAACCTGATTTTTTTCCTCACCAACACGTAACTGATACCACTTATCAGCCTCAATTTTGTTCACTTCAGAACCTAAAGTTGCATTGCTCTTAGTTCCGAAAGAACGATAAGTTAACCCAGTCGCACAAGGAGTAACCTGGCCATAAGCATTGCTTACGGGAAAATTACTTACCTGTGCTACCGCAGAGAATGCCGTTCCGAAAGCCAGGCATCCTACAAGAGTAGAAAACTTTTTGTTCATAATCATTTGAATTAATATTAATAATACATATACTAAAAGTTCGATCAGCATCACGTACGTCCCTGTGTTTTCGTCTTTTAACTAAACTTCTGTATTTTGACGAGAGAAAACGTACGTTTTCATTAGTCATTTTGAAAAACACCTCTATATCACTATAATACAACAACTTACAAGCACAAAATCAAGTATTTGTTATATATGTACGCATGTACATTAGTTAAATTGATAACAGATAGGTTATCAGACAGATACTACACCTTAGCACACTCAAGGATTCCACTGAAAAAAAAGAGAAAAACAAGGTATTTTTGCAGAATAGCGACTTATGTGTTATTTTTTCTTTCAGTCAACAACTATTATTAAAGATTATATCTCAATAGTGTTGATTTGTTTCTTGGCAAATTTGAAACATGAAAGAAGATCTATCGGTGAGCAAACGGACAAACCTGTGGAAAGGTTCAAATATTCTTACAATTGTCTTATTATTCCATAAACTTATTATTGATTACGAAAACAACTGTCATACTATCATGCTTTGCTTTTAAGATCATGAATATCAATACTTACACGAAATGATAGTAGACATGACGGATGGTTTTTCAACTATCATACCATCATGGATACAATAGCTTTTTTACACGTAGCATATAGCTTATTTTCAACAATATAGTTACATTTTTTTGTCGAGACCCGGGTGTCCGACACCGGCAGATCCGGGTCTCAAGACTGCTCAGATGGAGGTGTAAATGGCCCTGATATGGGTATTTTGAGGAAAAGATCTAACGTCTTTCATTAAAAAAAGTAACGTGTTCCGGAAAAAAGGCTTATGCTTTCCGCAAAACATTCCGTTTTTAACGCTTTTGGAGTATGTCTATTTCGAGTAAAACGGCCGAAATGATAGTTAAACAGCTGATTTATGATAGTTGCATGATAGTTGAAAAGGGAACTATCATATCTATACAATATGATATTCAATGTTCACACAAGAAACATGATGGTATGATGGAGAATTTGTAAATAACGGGAGTCCGTAGGGGCGGGGTTACTCCGCCCATTAGGAATCAACATCACCATAATTAAATGGCAATAGGCAGAACAGAATCCAGCCCCTACAGAAAAATCCTCGCTCTTATTCGACCGGGTCTCCAAACAGAGTTGCGGAAGAGGCGCGGTTTATGCGTACTTTTATAAATTGTCCTACGCGATAATTCTTCTTGTCAAAAATCACAACCTTATTCTGGCTGGTACGGCCGAACAACTGTTCGCGCGAACGTTTGGAGAAACCTTCGATCAGAACCTCGAACACTTTGCCGATATCACGCTTGTTACTTTCTTCCGAAAGCTGGTTCTGCAAGTCGATCATGCCTTGCAAACGGCGGACTTTCTCTTCTTCACTGACCGTATCGGGAAGATGCTGGGCCGCATAGGTTCCCGGACGCTCGGAATATTTGAAAAGAAAAGCACTATCGTAGCCTACTTCACGCATCAGGGAAAGCGTTTCTTGATAATCCTCCTCCGTTTCGGAATGAAAACCGCAAAACAGGTCGGTCGAGATAGCACAGTCCGGCAGGATACGACGGATAGCGGCAATACGATCCAGATACCATTCGCGCGTGTATTTACGGTTCATCACTTTCAAGATACGGGAACTTCCCGATTGTGCAGGAAGATGGATCATCTTACATATATTGTCATGCTCGGCGATCACGTGCAGGGTTTCATCGCTCATATCCTTCGGATGCGAAGTGGTAAAGCGGACACGCATTTCAGGCACTTCCTCGGCGACACGCTTCAGCAAGGCGGGAAACGAAATTTTCTCCCCCTCTTTCTCAAAGAGATAAGAGTTGACATTCTGCCCCAGTAAGGTCACTTCCTTAAAACCTTTATCGCGCATATCGCGTATTTCGTTCAGGATACTTTCGATGTCCCGGCTACGCTCCCTTCCGCGGGTATACGGCACAATGCAATAGGTACAGAAATTATTACATCCGCGCATGATGGAGACAAAGCCCGAAATATGCACGCCTCCCAATTTCAATGGGATCACATCTTTGTAGGTTTCCTGCGTGGAAAGTTCTACATTGATCGCCTTTTCGCCGTGCTCGACCGCCCCCACCAGGTTCGGCAGGTCCATATAGGAATCCGGGCCGACTACCAAATCGGCATGATGCACTTCGATCAGCTCCTCCTTCACTCGCTCCGCCATACATCCGAGCACGCCGATCACTAAAGAT
>OJNQ01002654.1_pt1 | contig 11241 bp, 8 predicted proteins | sample 1597621 | NCBI WGS metagenome assembly OJNQ01 (sample SAMEA2452137, study PRJEB22498) | human gut metagenome | reverse complement strand
TGTTACTTCGGATTTTCATTCTAATATAGAGAATATATGGGATAAAATTCAAGATGTCGATACATTGAGAGAGATTTGTAAACCTAAAGCCAGCTTTATTTCTTGTGATGACTCCCCTATGTTGTGGAAAGAGGGTAAATCCTTTGTTTTTAAGTTGTTCTTACATGGCTTTTTGCCAGTAGGCAGGCATACGATAAACGTTGTCAAGATGGATAAAGCAGCACGAGAAATAGATACAGAAGAATATAACGATACTGTAATCATTTGGAATCACTATATTAAGATGGAGGAAATAAGCCAACAGGTAACCCGATATACTGACACTGTGGACTTATATGCAGGTTGCTTTACGTCTATTGCTGCATGGTGGACTTTAAAATTCTACAAGCATAGACAACGTAAATGGCAAATGATTGCGAAGAGTTTATAAATTCATATCGAATGATAAAAACAGAGAGTCATGTCAGATTGGGATTTAACTGAAAAGCGTATATACAAATTGCTAAGACATCCATACCAATTAGATAAGTCTGTAGTTGAAGATATGGCTTCTGCTTATTTGGAATTTGTGGAAGAACTCTTTGATTACTTGAATAGGATAAGTGACAATAAAATACGTATTAGACAGCTTAATATGAGTTACATTGACTTCGGGACACTTAAAGCATTGGAAGAATCATGCCCCACAGAAAACAGTAAATTGAAATTGGTTTTCTTAGATAAGTTGTTATCATTGATAAATTTGGAGCAGGAATTAATCTATCGGCAGATGGAATATCCTAAATTCTTTATCAATATAGAATCTGAATGGAAATCACCATTTTATTTGAATAACGAAGTAATAAAACTCGTAGATATGATGGAGCTAGTCTGTGGTATCTTCTATATATCAGATGGTATTATCCGCATAGATCATAAGGAAATCTTTCTTAGTGATGTAGCACGTATCTTTGAAAAGATGTTCAATATAAATTTTGGTGATATATATAAGAAAGAAAGCGCAGTAATCAAACGAAAACCAATGAAAATTGCCGAATTTCTCGATAGATTAAAAGCTGCCATTATCCAAAAGAGTAAAGAAGAGGGTTATTATCATTCATAAAACATGAAGTAATTCAGCTTGTAAATCAATCACATACATTCAATTTATGGGGGAGTACCACTGGTATTCCCCTAACTTATTTGCACCCATTTGCTGAACTTTGCTTCATCAATCGATTGAAAACAATAATGTTAAACTAAAAATTGAAGCAAAATGTATATAGACAACGAAAACTTCGAGAAGTGGATGGAGAAGCTATCCAAGAAACTCACTGAAATCGGGCAAGACCTGAAATCACTAATTAATACTGATACTGTATTCGATGAAGATGAAAAGCTGTTAGACAATCAAGATTTAGCTTTCTTGCTCAAAGCATCTTTCAGAACTCTACAACGCTATCGGGCTAAAGGTGTACTTCCCTATTTTACAATCGGTCGGAAAGCATACTATAAAGCCAGCGATATTAGAGCTTTTGTTCGTGAACATGCCGATTCTCAAACCTACAAACAGTTTGAAAAAGCCAATCAGTTGGCTAATCAGCCCTGATAGCAAAAAGTAGTAGAGGAAAGCAACCTGTGTTCGGGCTATTCCTCTGTACTGCCACCCCAATTTAGCACAAACTGCCTCACCTATCGGTTCAGCCTGTTTCGCTAAATCGAGCAAGAGGGAACTGGACAAGTCCTGTTCTTCCCTCTTGCCCTGCGGGGCAAAGCCTTCGGCTTTAATAGGTTACGTTCGTAACCGTTTATAACAGTGATTATAAGTCGGAAATGTATTTCACTTATAATCAACTGAATAAATCTCATTTCCCTTATAAAAAAGTTATAATCATGGATAAGACCAATAATATATACACACTTACCACCATCGGAATAGACCGACAGACGGGTAAGTTGATAGATAAGCTCTGCAAACGCTATTCGCTGAAAAAAGGGGAAATAGTCAGACTGGCGTTTGCCTACATTGATAAAGCGTGTATCAACCCATCGGAAGCACCGGAATCCATAAAATCGGAACTGGCAAAAATAAACAAACGGCAGGATGATATTATTCGTTTCATCCGCCACTACGAGGAAGAACAACTAAATCCCATGATACGAACTGCTAATTCTATCGCAGTTCGGTTTGATGGTATTGGTAAGACATTGGAAACGCTTATTCTTTCGCAATTGGAATCCAGTCAGGGAATACAAACAGCCGTACTGCAAAAAGTAAGTGAACAGTTCGGTAAACACGCCGACATAATTAACCAGCAGGGGAAGCAACTAACTGCATTGTATCAGATACACCATCGGGATTATAAGAAATTGCTTCAACTGATACAACTCTATTCGGAACTATCCGCCTGTGGTGTGATGGATAGTAAGAGGAAAGAGAGTCTAAAGGCTGAGATTACCAACCTGATAAACACATAGAGCCATGCACATAGATTTTGCCCTACCATCGGGAGGAACATATAACAATGCAGGTAGCAGTCGGCAATTAGCCTCATACATGGAGCATGAAGATATGGAACGGATGCAACAAGGTATCTATACTGATGGTTTTTTCAACCTTACGGATGATAATATCTATAAATCGCAAGTTATAAAGGATATAGATAGTAATATTGGGCAACTGCTGAAAACGGATGCAAAGTTTTTCGCTATCCATGTCAGCCCATCGGAAAGCGAACTTCGGGCAATGGGAAATACCGAACAAGAGAAAGCCGAAGCCATGAAACGGTATATTCGGGAAGTGTTTATTCCTGAATACGCCAAGAACTTCAACAAAGGACTATACGAAGCGGATATAAAATTTTACGGAAAGATACATTTTGACCGTAGCCGTTCCGATAACGAACTGAATATGCACTGCCATTTGATTGTCAGTCGTAAAGACCAAACGAATAAGAAAAAGCTATCTTCGCTTACCAACCATAAGAACACCAAGAAAGGGACGGTAACGGGTGGTTTTGACCGAGTGAACCTATTCCAACAAGCAGAACAGGGCTTTGATAAGTTATTCAGTTACGACCGCCAATTATCTGAATCCTTTGAGTATGCCAACACGATGAAGAACGGTTCTATATACAAACAACTTGAATTACAGGAACAAAATGTTACTTGCGAAAAGAAAAACGAGGATCAGCAATCCCGTGAAAAAGAAAACATGATTTCTTGCAATCTTGATAGTAAACAAGATAATAAACATTCTTACAATCAACGAGATAATGCTAGTGGTGATTCGCTATTGTCTGTTTTTTTCGTTAGGATATGGTAATGATTACAAGGAAACACAGACAGAAAAATTACAGAAGTGTAAGAAGAAAAAAGTTCGTAGAATGTAAATGTTTGGATGTTTTGTACAAACTTGAAAGTAACAGTTTTTGGTAGCTTATTGACATATATGCTTTTGTTTGAATACTGTGTAAAATAAAGCATAGTAAATAAATGCCCTATATCTTGTTTCTTTTATTTTTTATATATAATTTTGCAAAACGTTCTAAGGGAACAAACGGGTAGATTTATGTTTGGTTGAAATGCCAGACCTTGGTTCTCTAAATCTGTTCAAGATTCGGAGGAAAAAGAAAACTTATTTTTACTTTTTCTCCCCGTGAAAAGCTCCTGATTTTCAGGAGCTTTTTGTTTTTTTTATTTAATGCCATGGAAAAAGTAATATTGCAAGACATTTTAAAGGAAGCGAAAGAAAAGGCTGAGTCTTTTCATTTGTATCATAATTATTTGGAATTAAGTTATCAAAGAAACAAAAGGCGTATCAAAGATGCACCTTGTAAAAACATTCTCATTCCAGAAGAGTGGGATATAGACCCTAAGTATAACCCATTTTATGTTATAAAAAGGAAAAAGCAAATTGCTAAGTCTATTTCTAAAAGTATATTATCATACTCTTACAAACCCAATTCTCCTTATATAAAGAGCATACCAAAAAAAGGAGGGGGAAGCCGTGATATCAGAGTCTATCAAATACCTGATGCTGCCGTTTCTGATAGATTTTATCATAACTTATTATCTAAAAATAAGCATAGATTTAGTTCTCTTTCTTATGCTTACAGAAATGACAGAAATATTCATTTTGCAATTCAAGATATTGCACATGAATTAACAAATGTATCTAGAATATTTGTAGCTGAATTTGATTTTAGTGATTTTTTCGGATCAATTAATCATGAATTTCTATTTAAACAGTTTGAAGAAAATGAATTTTTAATAAGTGAATTAGATAAATATATCATACATGCATTTATTGATGATTTTCAAGTTGGCATTCCTCAAGGGACTTCTATTTCTTTATTTTTAGCTAATCTTGTATGCTGGAAATTAGATCGCTGCTTAGAAAATGAAGGCATTAGGTTTGCGAGATATGCAGATGATACTATTATTTGGTCTAAAGATTATACAAAAATATCTAAGGCTTTTGATATTATATCTGATTTTTCAAAAGAAGCAGGAATAAAAATAAATAAAAAGAAGTCTGCTGGTATAAATTTACTCCAAAGTAAGGAATTGAAATCTGAATTTCAAAACACAAAGGAATATATAGAATTTTTAGGGTATCGTATTTCATATGAGAACATAGGAATAAAAGATACTTCTATTCAAAAAATAAAGAAACAAATATCTTATCTTTTATATAGGAATTTGATACAACCGATAAAATCAGAGCCTTTTGAAGCAGTTAATATACCTTCTAATGGGTTAGATAGGGATTTAATTACTGCTATTATGCAAGTCCGTAGATATTTATATGGAAATATGACAGAGAATGTATTAAGAAGTTATGTAAATGGAACTTATAAAAGACTATCATTTAAAGGAATAATGAGTTTCTATCCTTTAATAACAGATGAACATCAAATGAAATATTTGGATCAATGGTTGGTGTCTACAATCATTAATGTTATAAGAAAAAGAGAGAAATTATTGATACAACACAATCCTAATTTTAACACAAATCAGTTTCCATTTAACTGTAACAAAGATTTGTTTGTAGAAAAATGTAAAAATGAAAAAGTATGGGGAAAGAAAGGCCTAATGCAAATACCATCCTTTTTAAGGATTTACAAAGCACTAAAATTAGGATTAACAAGAGAAGGTATTGAAAAAATAATGAATCCTAATTCTTTTGCGTATTATGACAGTTAAATATTCCCATTCGGTATCTGATTGCTATTTTTTTCACAGGTTATTAAAATGACGCAATTTTAAGAATATTAAAGTGGATAGTACATTGCTAAATCATTACACTTTTCAAATTCCATCTTATAATCATTTGTTTTTTAGCAATATAGTTTATAAACCACAGTAGTATCATATATATTCTTCAATCATCTTCTTTATTTTATATCTGCGGTATAGTAATCTTCATATTTTAATTGTATATTTGCCCCAACTCAAACAACCACCGCAACACCGAGCAATCTAAAGCATTGCACACGTGGGGTTATTAGTGGGAGAAAGAATATAGAGTTTACTAAGATATTGGTTTTGTGAAGATTAGAACTAAGGTTCATCTTTCGTCCGGACCGCTTTCAAAGAAAGCAAAATAAAGTAAAGCTCTGTAATTTAAAGATTACAGGGCTTTTTCTTTTTCCTCACTTATCAAGAATGATGGCTCACCTGCAAAACTCTATGTTTGTAAAACACTCGCAAAAGCAGGGGGCGGCAATCTGTTTTGCGGTAGGCTTCAATGATGTTGTAAGCGAAAATGCGATAACCTTGACGTTTTGTTTGAAAATTCGGGATTATGATGACGGGGCCTTTTTGCGAATAGAAGAAATAGGGAGTGCTTTATGGTCAAATTATCCATTTTACCCTGTTTTTTTGTATGAATATCTCTATTAGGAGACGAAAGTAATGGGATTAGGTAACGCAAAAGCCTGTGTTAGGCAACGCTACCGTATGTGTTTGGCGATACATACGGTAGGAATTGGGTACGCAACCTATAGAAATGGGCGACGCATCCGTATGAAAAGCACCTTTCTCCTGCATAAATATGAGATAGGATGAATTAATCTCGCTAGAATGAAAGGGTATATTTAAGTAAAGTGCTATAATACAATTGATTGCTGATGTTTTTTCTCGTATTTGGTAACAGCATGTACCTTTGCCCGGAAAAAACGATTCTCCGGGACTTCAGATTACATATTGTCATATTGTCAATTTAAGCGTATTACTTATCTTTCTCGCTGGCAATGCGGGCAATAATAAATGCTGCCTCCGAGGTAAGCCTCTTTCTGTATCCGTTCGCCACAGACGGGGCAAGGGTCATGGTAGGTGTTCTTCGATAGGATCGTGCGGTAATTGCCTAAGGCGCCGTATAGATCCTTCTCCGTATCCCGGCCTCCTCCGCGAGTCATCTCTTCCAGCGTGGATTTCACGGTGTTGAAGAGGCGGTCTATATCCTTTTCTGATAAAGTCGATATTTTTCGTTTCGGGGAGATCCGGGCATTGAACAAGATATCTTGGCAGACTCCGTTGCCTAGGCCCGGAATACGTTGCTCGGTGGCGAGCAGCGCCTTCGCGGATATATCTTTCTTGAGATTCTGGATGAGACTGATAAAATAGGCTTTATCGAATCTCTCGTCCAACGGACATAGCTTATGGATGCTACCTTGGTAATAGGGATTGTCAAACTCGCCTTTGAAAGCGTAGATGGAACCATACATCGAAACCGTGAAAGCTAGGAACGAGTCGTCCTCGAATACGATCATAAGCTGATATTTCTTCGGGACCTTTTCCGCGGAGGTATAATAACGCATATTGGTTCCGTCTCCGATTAAGAGGTGAGTATCCGCGTCCATAAGGATGTCCACGAATGCGCCATAGCCTTGGGCGCCTAGGACCGTTCGTCCTACCAGCCTATTGGAGTATTCCGCCGGATCGCCATTATAGAACGTGAAACGGTGAGGACTGTTTGACTCGATAACATGCGCTATCCGTTTACCCTTTAGCGTTTCGCTAGCCTGTTTGCCAATGGTGGCGGATTCGGGAATCTCAATCATATTCGTATTGTTTTTAGAGGTGACAGGGTAAATATAGGCATATTTTCCGTACCAATATTCATTGATACGGAAAATAGGAACCGGGCTTTAATTCTGGGTCGGATAAAGGGGCTTTCCTGTCTCGTCCACATCTGTCCAGTCTTTTACGTTGACACTGGCCAAAGTGATCGAATTACCGTTGATTACCGCTTTAAATAAATAAGAGTTTCCCGCTTTCAACTCGCCATCCGGAAGAGGGATCTGGGTGGTATAGGTGCGGGTACTGTTTTCATTGTCGGCGGATATTTCCAGCGTGAGAGTCATGGGAGCCGTATGTCTTATCGGCAACATGATATATTGGGCGGTTAATCCGTTTATCCCCATCTTATCCGCTTTCCCGAAAGCGGTGGCGGGAGTGATGATACCTGTGCCCAGATCCATGGTCGCCCCGGTTTCGGGAGGTGTGATCATGGCGGAGACCAATTGGTTGATCGTGATACCTTCACCGCCGGTTAATTCAACTACGACTTGGGTAGCCACATGCCCATAAACAATCGGTATATTGATTTGGGAGCTATTTACATCCTGTTGTATGGCGCTCCACCAAAGATAATCGATACCGTTGAAGAGGGGTTCGGATACGCCACTCGTGAATGTCGGGGGGATCGTGGAGAAATTGTCGGATACGGCGTAGAAATTATAAGTGCCATTGGAGAGAAACATTTTATATCCGTCACTTCCTGTTAACACCCCGGGAGATGAGGTTATGTAAAGACCTGACGCCTCGGGGCTTCCCTTGGTTCCTGCGCTGCTGTCGAAGACATAAACCCTGCTTTGTATCCCTTTATTCATGGGAGACATGGAACGTAATAGGTTCCGGCCCTCCACGGAGGCGTTGAAGGTCACCAACGTGCTGTTTCCCGGGTCCTCGTTTCCCGAAGAGCCGTTCGGGGTTGTTCCATCCTCAAAAATAATCGTGTTCTTGTTGCATCCGGCGAGGAGTAACAGGAACATCGTGCTAAATGTAAGCGCATTTGCCGCTTTCAGTAAATTCCGTATCATATAATTTGTGTTTAGTGAATAGTCTATATAATACATTTTACGAACCGTTTTGGTTCAGAAAGCGGCAAATGTTTTAACTTTAATCTAGCGGTTTCACGTAAGACCAGTGGGTTTGTATGATCTTCCATTGGTTGTCGGGGTTGCGTCTGTAAACCTCGGTGCAGTTCCATTTTATTACCTTGTCGGATAAGTAGCTATCAAGGTTGAAGGTGAGTACCGCTATGTTTTGCGCGACTTGTACGACCGGGCGGATCATGTCGAAATGATCTGCCGGAGGAAGTTGCATACCTTTATAATAAGTGCGCAGTTGTTCTAATCCCTCTATTTTCGTCTCTAGGGAAGGATCGAAGTAAATCACGTCGGTGTCTAAAAGCTCTACGAATGCCATCGGGTCGGTCGAGGCTAGAGCCTCTTTTTCAAGGGAGATGATCATCTCCGGGATGTTCTCGTTTAATGTTTTGTTCTCCATATTCTTTTGTTGTGCGTTAGTGGATAACGTGCTTCCTAATATGAGAGCCGCTATCCATGATTTGTATTGTCTCATGATGCTTTATTTATTGATAGAGGCAAAATTAGACATACCGAATGGAGTTCGTATAATACGTATAAAGGAGGAAATAGTACTTTTTACGGTTTTGTATTCCTGCGATAGTTTAGCGGGGTCATGTTTGTTTGGGAACGAAATAGACGGATGAAATAGGATGGATCCTCGTAACCTAGAGCTTCCGTTATGGCGGATATAGGCAAGTCTGTATAAGTCAATAGCCGTTTACTCTCGATCAGTATTTTATTTAAGATATATTGTTTTGCGCTGATACCCGTAGCGTTTTTCACGATCTCATTCAGATAGTTCGGGGTGATGCAAAGCCGATCGGCATAGCTCCGGATGGAATGATCTTGCTTGAAGGAATGGTTTACTAACTCGATAAATCGGTCTACATAGATGCTTTTAGATCGGGCGTTTGTGTCTGGAGGTAAAGCGTTCGAGCTAGCGTATAGCCTGTTGAGCAACATTAATGTCTCGTACAACAAGGCCCGGAGCAAGTGTTTGTCTTTCGACTGATAGTCCTTGATCTCTTTATCGATCTCCGAGATCAACTCGGAGATGCGGGCATAGGCTTTCTTGTCGAGACTGAGCTTGGAAGACCGTCTTTCCGTATGGAAATAAGAGAGGTTCCGGAGAAATGCCGGATCATTGAAAAAAGAGAGCAGGAACTCTTCCTCAAAGATAAGAGCGAATCCGTCTTGTATCGTTTTATCGTCCCATTTACGTATTTCGCCGGGCCGGGTAAAGATGATATCTTGAGGCTTTACCCGGTTCGCTTGATGATCGATAAGGAATTCTCCCTCCCCGCTAGTGATCAATGTTATATCGTAATACGTCAATATATGTACGGGTTGTTCCTTGAGATACTTCTTGATCGTGTTCAAGGGAACGACGTCGATAAGTAGCTCATCGCCGTATTTGTGTTTATAGAAGTCGTATTGCGGTATATTAAGATTCATCTGCTCATGTCTTTTATTTGAAAAGCATAGGAGCGAATTGGAGGAGATAAGCCCGCCAATTGGCCCAGATATGCCCTCGGGTGGATTCTACGTACTGGTATTTCATACCTAGGCTATCCATTCGCTGGCGGAATTGCTGGTTTGCGTCGTACAGGAAATCGTCCTTTCCGATACCGATCCAGAACAATTGATAACCGGATCTCTTGAGGTTTCCTAATTTCTCGTCGAGATTCGTGTACATCGGGCTATTCGGGTCTACACCATTGGCGCTGAGTCCGGCGGAGAAAAGTCCTATATAGTTAAAATAGTCCGGATAATTCAATGATATATATAATGTATGGAAACCACCCATCGAAAGTCCGGCTATGGCCCGGTGTCGCTTATCCGGGATCGTACGGTAACGGTTATCGATGAAATGAATGATCTCGGTGAAACTCTTCTCGTACGAGCCATCCTTATAACCGGGGAAACTGTTGCTCATGGCTGGTTTGTAATTCAGGTTATCGGATGTTTCGCCGGGAGCGGCCTGTTTACTGGGATTGCCGTTTGGCATAACGACAAGCATTGGCTGTATCTTGCCTTCGGCAATCAAGTTATCCATGATACGGGCGGTACGGCCAAGCTCCAGCCAAGCGTTCTCGTCGCCGCCACTGCCGTGTAACAGGTACAGAACGGGATAAGACTGGATGTTCTTATCGTAAAAAGGAGGTGTATAAACGCTAAGCCTACGTTCGCTCCCGAGGATATCCGAGTGATACCACGTGGTCGTTACATCGCCATGGGGCACGTCACGTACTTGATAATAATCCCCATTTCCCCCGTTGATATAGAACAGGCTGAACAAGGTGCCTACGTCACGGCAAGAGAATGGGTTGTTTGGGGCGATGTTGTAAATACCATCTATGTTTAAACGATAGGTGTACATTTCGGATGGCAGTGGGGGAGTCGTATAGCTCCATGTACCGTTTTTCCCTTTCGTCATCTGGCCATTGCCCTCGTTGGCTTCCCAGTCTCCTTTTACGGAGACGGACTTCGCTTTTGGGGCTTCTACATAGAAAGTAACGCTATTGTCTGAGTTGATCACGAGAGGTTCTACCTTATCGGTCTTGAATCCTACGTTCTGTTGGGCGAAAGCCATGGATAGAGGCAGTAAGAGAGCCGCGAGTAATGCTAGTCTTTTCATTTTATCTATACGGTTTAAAGAATTAAGTTATAGAGACAAATATACGATTTATTTCGGAAAAATAGAAGTTATACTTACTTGGCACTTGTAGTATATCTTTTTTGGTAAAGTAAGTATATCTTCTTTAGTACTTGCTGTATATATCCTTTTCTGATTAGGATGATTCTTTTTGATTATAACTAATACCTGATTTCACGTTACTACCTTTGCGGCTCTTCTATTGTTAATTAGTCTTATGTGTTTGCACAGTATTTGCTGTTTTGTGCGGCACATTTTTATTAAAAGTGTGCAGTGTTTGAAAAAAGTATTTATCTTTGCGACCGTTTTGTAATCAAGAAAAGTAAAACATGAAGAAAAAAGTAGTATTAGGTGCGGCATTGATGATGATGCCTTTGGTTTCTTTCGCTGGAGGATATTTGACGAATACGAATCAGCATGCAGCCTTTTTAAGGTCACTTTCGCGAG
>OJNQ01002646.1_pt1 | contig 11259 bp, 14 predicted proteins | sample 1597621 | NCBI WGS metagenome assembly OJNQ01 (sample SAMEA2452137, study PRJEB22498) | human gut metagenome | reverse complement strand
GTAAACTACATTTGTCTATAATATACTACACGCTCGAAAGTTTGTCAAGTGTTTTTGTAAAAAATTTTTTATTATTTTAGCACTAAAAATATTAAAAAACTACTTGACAAAGTAGTAAAAAAGAGCTATAATAAAGTCAGAAACAAGGAAATATAAAGGAGGATTTAAAAATGAAAAGAAAAGTTTACGGTGTAGCAAGTAAGTATGAATTCGGAAGTTGGAACCACGATGTATATGTATTCGATACGAAAGAGGAAGCTGAAGAATGGTTATATTCCAAAGAATATGATTTCCGTGAACGTGAAATCATGACAAAAACAGCCGCAATCAAATTAGCTGGGAGAAAGGCTGTTTCTAATGCTATACCATATTTTGATTATTACAAAATCAATTGACAAAGTAGTAAAAAGAGCTATAATAAAGTCAGAAACAAGGAAATATAAAGGAGGATAATTAAATGAAAGATTTGTACGGAACTGAGGAAAGCTTTGAAACAGTGAGAAAAGTAGCAATTCAGGACATGCTTGATGTGAGCGTGATAGGCTGGGACATCGTAGTGCCATATTCATGTTTTTACCCATGTGAAACTTATGAAGAGCTACAAGAAAAAGTATTATCACTGGGAGGATGGGCAAACGTAAAAGTGGGATGATTGATAAAAAACCACTTGATAAACTAACTAAAAAGAGCTATAATAAAGATGTAAACAATAAATATAATAAGGAGTGAAAAAAGAGTGACATATTCCAAATATGTACAGGAGAATTATCAACTATGTTCTCCGAATTCGGAATTTCGTAACCATGTAGTAGATACAGTGACTATTCACTGCTACGTTGGCCAAGCTTCGGCGGATTCCATGGCTAACTGGCTCTGTAGTCCGGAAGCTGAGGCATCAGCTAATTACGCGATAGCCTGTGATGGCACAATTGTCGGCATTTTACCAGAGGAACGGCGTTCTTGGTGTAGCTCTAGTCCGGAAAACGATCACAGGGCAATTACGATTGAATGTGCGTCAGATGACTTCGATCCATACAGAGTTAGGCCAGCAGTATACAATGCTTTGATTAAACTACTGGTAGATATCTGTGAACGTTATCCCAAAATCGGAAAACTTCGTTGGCGGGCAGACCCTACGATAACTTATAGAGCTGTCCAAAATATGACAGCGCACAGATGGTTTGCCCCAAAGGCGTGCCCGGGGGATTATTTATATAGCAGATTCGGGAACATTGCTAGTGAGGTTAATAAGATCATTGATTCTAAGAGAAAACGTCCTTATAAAGATGGTGATAGGCTCAAAACGCTAAAGAGAATGATTATATATAAGGACTATAGAAGTCGTAAGCCGATTGCTATTGAAGATGTGCCGTTGTCTACACGATCTAAGTATAATATAACAAAGGACGGCTACGTACAAATTAAAGTCGGTATCAAAGTAAAAGTAAGGGAACAGGTAGTAGTAAGACCCGGTTGTACGTATGTTAAAATCGCAAGAGGGTGGATATTGGCTGAATATAATGGAGTAAAAGGTTTGGGTTAAAAACCTATAAGGAGGTGATAAAATGAAGGTGAAGAGATTAGGAACGGAACTCGATGTTTTTTACAAGGACGGAACTAAGGCATTACATTGGTTTCCAGAGGAAATCACACGTCCGAAGTATCTTGACTGGCTGTCAAAGCATTATCCTCAGGAGCACGAAAAAATAAAGAAAGCTAGAGTATCGGCTTACCGCTATTTTGCGTATGATATTCCACCAGAAGTTATGATGGCATATAAAGTAGCCGATCTTGGCTATAGCAACTGCGGGACATATAAAAGAAAAAAGGAGAATGAAAAATGAAAAAAATCAATGTGAGATCGAAAGTAAAATATGCTGGAATCGAAGATGGAAAGGCAACATTAACATTGGAAATTAACCCAGAGCAGGAAAGTGCTCTTGATCGTGTGTACGAAGAAGTAGATACAGAAGGCTGCGCATCAACCCCAACGAAAGTTGATAGAGAAGGTAAGCTGTATTTCAAGGCAGTAACCCGTTATGCAGTTAAGGTATATGAAAATGGAAAAGAATCTGATTCTATCTCAGTTGGAGATATTGGAGAAGGTTCCGAGGTTGTGGCAAACGTGTCAATTGGTATTAGCAAATACAGAGGAAGAGCTTTCCTTGTTGCCTATTTAAGCGCAGTTAATATTATTGACATGGTTTGGAAAAAACCATTCAATCCGTTTGGCGATTCAGACGAAATTTAAAAAAAGCAATAAAAACCACCTTGACAAGGTGGTTTTTTTGTTGTATAATTGAGCTATAGAATATGACGGGAGGGTTAAAATATGAGCGAATTAAAAAGAAGTTACCAGAAAGAGTATAAAAGAGTGAAAAGCCTTGTCAGGTCTTTTGAAAAACGCGGGTATGTCGTTCCAGAGTCTATAAAGTCAATTAAGCCAATGTCAGAGACAAGGGTTTCAACCCGGTCGCTTACACGGTTAAAAAATATTACACCCGAATCATTGTATCGCAGATCACGCTATATCACGCCAGAAGGAAAAGAAACGTCCGGTGTGCGTGGTAGAGACCTTGAAAGAGAAGCGTCAGCACGGAAATCCGCTGAAACAAGAAAGAAATCAAAGAACAAAGATTTATGGATAGACATCGTATGGAAAAACGTTGTCCAGCCGATGATCGACCGTTTGAAATCCGGTGTACCGGAGACTTATTATAGCAAGCGTGGATTAGTTCCAAAGGCCGATGAAGTACTGAAGTTACAGAAAAAAGCGACTGGTGAACTTTTATCATGGCTACAAAATCCGGATAACCGTATAAAAATAGCAACGGTCGTTTTCTATTCTTATAAAAAAGGCTCTGATTTAGCCGATGCCCTGAATACATTTTTGGAAAGTGGGTATTTGAGTGACGTGCGTGGGTCACTGGAATTTTTAGTACAAAATATTGGATACACTGGCGACATTTCTATTATCTCATTTTCGGACGGTGTAAATTATGAAGAAGAGATGTTTGGATGAATCAGACATATTTGCCTGTGACTTCGAGACTACGGTGTTCGCAGGTCAGGAAAGAACGGATGTTTGGGCAGCCGCTTGCGTTGCGTTGCATTCTGAGGATGTGCGAATATTCGGAAATATTACGGATTTCTTTCAGTTTTTTGTGAATATGCGTAAAACAGTGCGTTTGTATTTTCATAATCTTAAATTCGACGGAAATTTTATCTTAGATGCCCTCATGTACAAATGGGGGTATCGACCAGCATATCTGCGATTACCAAATGGTGAAGTCAAGGAAATATCAGATAAGGATATGCTGCCGAAGACATATAAATATAGTATCTCAACAATGGGACAATGGTACAAAATAATCATCCGCACAAACAAATACAAAACCATTGAGATATACGATTCCTTAAAACTTCTTCCATTTTCTCTTAAAGTTCTCGGAAAAAATTTTGGGACAAAGCATCGAAAGCTGGAAATGGAATACAAGGGTTTTCGGTTTCCAGATTGTCCACGCACTCTTGACGAAGATAAATACATCAGTAATGACGTATTAGTGCTAAAAGAAGCTCTTGAGATTATGTTTTCGCTGGGTCATAACTCCCTTACGATTGGATCAGAGTGTTTAAAAACTTACAAGGCCATGACAGACGATGGACTTGGAAAATGGGACTCGTATTTTCCGAATCTCTATGATATGCCAGGGACAGAGGATTTATCCGCAGGCGAATGGATTCGGAAATCCTATAAAGGTGGATGGTGCTATTTACGGAAAGGCTGTAGCGGAGTACAAGTATACAACGGTACTACTGCTGATGTGAATAGCCTGTATCCGTCCATGATGCACAGCATGAGTGGGAATTACTACCCGGTTGGAATCCCTCATTTTTGGAACGGTGACTATATCCCAGAGGATGCTTTGATCGATAACCGGTATTATTTTTTGCACGTTAGAACCGGATTTGAGCTAAAGAAGGGTAAGTTACCATGTATCCAAATAAAAAACAGTGCTATGTATAAGTCAACGGAATGGCTGGAAAGCTCGTTGATTGACGGCAAATACCGGGAATTGCCCGGGCCTGATGGTATCATTACTAGCACAGTTGACCTATATGTAACGATGACAGATTGGCAATTGATAAAAGAACATTATGAACTCTGGGATACAGAAATCATGAATGGCTGCTGGTTTAGAACCCAGATAGGGATTTTTGACTCTTATATCGATTGTTTCGCGAAAATTAAAAAAGAAGCAAAAGACAAATGCACAAGAACGATTGCGAAATTATTTTTAAACAATTTGTATGGGAAAATGGCAATGTCTACGGATTCTTCATTTAAATTTGCGGAGCCGTCTAACGATAGTTTTGTTTTCCACGACATTCACGCAAATGACAAACGTCCTGGTTACATTCCATGCGGTTCCGCCATTACCTCATATGCCAGATGCTTTACAATCCGGGCGGCGCAGGCGAATTATCATGGAAACAATCGACCTGGATTCCGTTACGCGGACACGGATTCCATTCATTGTGATTTACCTCCGGAAAAAATAACCGGAATAAAAGTACATGATAAGGACTTTTGCTGTTGGAAACTGGAGTCTTGCTGGGACAGTGCGGTATTTGTACGGCAAAAAACTTATATCGAACACGTGACGCACAATGATCTGGAACCGGTTGAGCCTTATTATGATATTAAGGCTTGTGGTATGCCAGCCAGATCAAAGGAGCTATTGTTATCCTCTATGCTTGGAACAGCAAAAATGGCGGATTGTAAAAATGTAGAAGAATTACAGTTTCTGTTTTCAGACGGAAAGCGCATGATACGTACTTATGATGATTTCACACCGGGGCTTAAAGTACCAGGAAAGCTCCGTCCTGTGAGAATACCCGGTGGTGTTGTTTTACAGGATACTTTTTTCACTATGCGGAATAGTTAAAAAACCACTTGACAAAGTAGTAAAAAAGAGCTATAATAAAGTCAGAAAGAAGGATGATAAAGATATGAAAGGATTTATAAAACTTCTACTGTATTTTTTCTTTGGGTGCCTTTTTGCATTACTTGCAATGTTTGCATGGGTAGGCTTTGAAACAATTTGTATGTAAAGGAGGTATATGTGAAATGAAAAACCAAATAAGCGAAGACATTAAAAGAGCGATCTGTAAACGTAATAATTACGAAACAGCGAAGAAACTTCTGGATGACTATTATTATTACCAATGTGGGCACATTGATACCATATCACGTGATAGGGACTTGGAACGCTTATTTCCGATAAAAGTACGGAGGTATTTTGATCTTTATACCATTTCAGAAAAGGGAAAACTGCTATTCACTCTGTTAAGATATAGACACACATTTAAACATGAACGTTACCATGATTTAAATGAAGTTTTTGACGAACTTGGTGTAATAATTGACTTAAAGAAATAGGGTGACTTTTCGTCACCCTACTTTTTAACTCACCTTCCGAATTGGATATAACTGCTTGACGTTACAGGATGGGCAGTCAAAGACGATGGTATCGCCGGCTGTAATGCTGATCCGGTTTTCAACGACATAATAACCCGGATAATCAATCCTTGCATTGGTGGACAGTGTTGCGATCGCCGTTAATGTCCTTGTACTGGATGTACTCTGCTTCAGAAACCCGTGTAAAATACCGTTAACAACGATTAAGACACTTTCTACAAAGGTGTCATTTGGAAACAATTTTCCTGCATCGACCTGAAACACCTTGCAATAATCTTGCGAGAAAGCCTGTGTCACGCCATCGTCCAGAACAAATGTATCACCGTAGGCACTTGCACCACGTAGTTCAAACAGACTGTTATTTGCTTTCACAAAGGCATGTCTCTTCTGCGTTTCGTCTTCCGTATGGAATCCACCGATGATTACTCCATCACAGTCTGCAACCTCAAAAGCCCCGGCAGGTGTAGACGCCGCCGTATTCTGGTGATCTTTGACCATGACAACGTCAAACCGGCACCCCTTGCAGGATTCTGCAACAAAGCAGGCGGCAGTGGAATTTTCTGCGCCGCTGGACTGTACCGTCAGACCAAGGCAGTTTTTGAAATGATACCCGTGTACGCCACCGGAATAACTGTCAGCCGCACAGTTTTGCAAGGTGCTGTAGTAGAGTTTTTCTAATCGGTAGCCTGTTCCGGTATAATTCACCGCCCAGCAATTCTGGAACGTCATACTGGTTCCGTTTGTGATAGCCCCCTCATGATGAAATCCGTACTGTCCACCCCATGTGGAAACATCGTAGAACGTACTTTTAAACAAATTGTCCATGTAAATACATGCACTGTTTGCGACACCTGGCTTAATCCATACGTACACATGTTCTAAGTTGATATACCGCATGGCTTTGTTGGTGTTTGTCTCGCCCGGTGCAATGACAATTCCACGCACACGCGCGCTTTCGTTTGCCACCTGGATGGCCATATTTTCGATTTTGACCCCGGGAACGCTAATCCGGATTGCGGTAGGCGCAGTATTCACCAAGCTGTGCTCGATAAATTGCTCCTGGCTAATCTGATCTGTGCTGTCATCAAAAACCCACCCCGTGTAATTTCCTTTTAAACAGATCGGCTTGTCAATCACCAGTGTTTCGTGCATGTTCACGGTTCGCCGCGGGAACATCACAGTTCCATGCAATGGGCAGTCTTTTACAGCTTCTTTTACCGCGTCAGTATCGCTCATGCCTAAGTAAGTCACATAATGCTGTACATACGTATAGTCGGGTGTTTCGCCAAGAATAAATTTTTCTAAAAGATTCTGGAAATCTTCCGATTCCAAATAATCTGTCAAAATCACGTTAAAATTCTGAACAATCTGATCGTACTGTATAACCAGCTCATTCACTTTGGCCATCACTTTGCACAGCACCTCATAATAGCTCAAGCTGTCATCATATGCAAGCGGTAACACTTTTTGGCAATAAAAACGCAGTTGTTCTCTTGTCACCATGTTTTCTCCCTCCTTACCAAAGTCTTAAAAACAAATCTCCAAGCTCCTCAATCACCATCATGTCCACGTTCAGAATCTGTTCCCGGTATTCTTTGATCGCCGCGGCATAGCTCTGCCCACCGCGTTTCCCCCAAACATGGATGTCTCCAGTCCCGGTTCCGGTATTGTCCCGGTTTTCGCTTCTGCTGCCGGTTTCAGTTCCCGTTTCTTCCCGCGTTCCCTCTTCTTTTACGGTTCCGGTATTGGCCCTTGTTCCTGTTTCCGTGGTTGTCCCGGAGCTGGAGCCCTTGTCTGAGGTTGTTCCACTTGTTTCTGTTTTCCCCTCTGATGTTCCGTTTACGTCCTGCGTACTGGAGTCCGTTGTTTTTTCCGCGCTGGTCAAATACTGCTCCGCATCAAAATCGGTCAAGTCATTTTGTGGTGTGTCACTGCGAATCGTTTTGCTTGTTTTGGAACTAGTGGTTTTATCGGTCGTTTTTCCGGTAGTTGAAACGGTAGTTGAAACGGTAGATGAATCGGTAGTTGAACCGGTAGTCTCACTGGAGTTGGACGTTGCTTCACTTAGGTCATCCGTGCGGGTATCCTTGCTTTTTCCGGTGGTGGAACTTTCCCTGGACGTTGTCCCCGTTGTGGTTTCTGAGAACGTGTCGTTGTTTTCGTGATGTTCAAAATAATCAACATCCTCAAGGGGTGAATACTTAAAATCAAGCGTTTTGTACATCTCGTTGTAAAATGGCATGATCTCCTTCATTTTCCGATTTAAATGGAGCTTCCAAAGACCAACGGTTTCAAACCCGATTTCCCTTGTGTAGTAGTGCGCAAGGATTTTCTGGCAGAGTTCCGTCCGTTTTTCTTCCTTGTAAAACGGAATGCTTGGGGAAAAAATTTTGTCCCAGCTCTTTTCCAGAACACTTTCTACGTCTGAGAATCCAACGGATTCCGAAAGCCCTGCAGCCGTTTCACAGATAAAGCGGACTTCCGTGGTGTATTTACTCATCCAGTTCACCTCCATCCGAAGTTTCTGTTTGTTCTTCTGTTTCTGCATCAAACCGGAACTTGACTGATGCATTCCAGCCAAACAATCTGTTTGCCCGCTCCAGCATCTGCTTTCTTGCTTCCAGTCGGCTATAACTGCCAGCAAGCGTTCCGCCAAGAGAACGGTTAACCTCATCGGTGACCATGCGTTCCTTTTTGGTGATGGAAACATTGCTGATGCCAAGATAGGTCATGGCTTCGTTCCAGATATTTGTTTTTAGCTCAAAAATCCGGTCTGCGATGTACGGGGCATCCGTGGAAAGCACGGAAAAGTCATGCATATCAAGGTCTTTATCCCCAAAAATGAACGGCTGATTTCCGTCATATTCCTTGTACAGATTTAACATGGTTAAACGTTGGGATTCCGATGCACGCACCAACACGGGTGTCTTTTGCGCATTGGAATTAACGTCAATGATGCGATCCAGATTATAGAGACGCATTGCAAACATTTTCAACAGCGGCTTGATATCACGACGGGTCAAGTTGTTAAATCCGATAACAGATGTATCCAATGACAAGTCTCTTTGGTACCCGTTATACCGGGAGTAAGCGCGAAACTTGATTGGATTTCCGTAAACATCAAAGTTTCCAGCTTGCGTACAGGACAGCGATAAATAAGAGTCAACACCCTCATCATAAAACAGCGCAATCTGTCCGTTTTCATATAATTCAAGCTCCATGTACCGGGGGTCCACCGTATCCGGCAGACCCTCATAGGAAAAAGAAGTAATCGCAAGTTCGGACAGACGTTGGTAGTAGTCCTGCCAGGTACACATGTTTAAAAACAGTGACTGGCCGAACAAGGTTTTCTTTTTTGACATATTATCCCCCTTATACCCCTCACTAATTCAAAATTTGTCCACTCTCATATATCGTCACTTCTTCAATTCCATCTGTTTTTATGGTGTAATTAAACGGCGTTGGAAGAGCGCAACGTAAATAGTTACTGGCAGAACCATCCTCGTTAGCTGTTATTAATGTGATAAACCCGGAAACGAAGTCTCTATTAATAGGATATATTGGAATATTATATGTTTTCTCAGTTTTATTTATTTTTATTAATATAAATTTATAACCAGATACAAGTGGATCTGTATTTATAATGATTCTCCCTTTTTCGTCAAGATTGCTAGTAACAGCTTCCTGTCTTTCAATATTCTTTAGTGTTAACCCAACGACTGACCCAAGATTTTTTTCACTCATAATTCTATTAACCTCCTACTGTATTATCAAGTTCGTAATGGCCGACTTGGTCACCAGATTTCCACCATGTCACGCCAGATAAATAAGCATTCCGTATTTCATCCTGTTGCGGTTCTGGAATTCCTAAGTTTCCGGCGGTTGTTGGCAAGAGATTCACTTCACTGCATTTCAGATACGTATACACCTTTCGTGCATTTCTTACGGGTTCCATGAACCTGTTGACTGCATATCCAAATCGGTCAAAATATGCATCAATTCTCTGAGCAAACTGCGCCCGAATCGTTTTAAAATAAAATGCAAACCCCACATTGCCAATCGCTGTGTTCAGACTGTCGGTCTGCGCTGACCCATACACCGGGTCGGGGTGGCTGTCTATATCGTACTGCTGTGCCATTTGCCCGGCAATAAAAGTTCCTGCTCCGACCGCCGCCCCGATTGCCGCACCGGGTAAACCTCCAGCAATACCGCCATGGATACCACCTGCTACACCGCTTACTATATTTTTCAAAATAGCCGCTTTGTTCTGCGCCAAATATGCTTTGTACGTGTCACCTTCCCAGGCATTGACTGGAAAACTTGTTAGTGTAAGCCCGCGGTCATAATCTTTCTCGATGCCTGCATGGTTGACAGGATAACAGATCATGGATGGCGACGATAGGAAAGTGCCCTGGACTTCAAACTGCGCCCCTGCTAACCCCCATTCTTCCCAGCGATACTTAATAACTTGACCAGACTTATTTGTAGCAACTAATTGCGTGTACGGATATTGGTACAATTTTTTATTGCGGGGTTTATATCCATCAAAATTATCTGGCATATTCATAACAGGCAAAAGCAAATCAAGAGTATCCGGTTCCGCACTGGAACCAAGAACTGTAGGGTATTCATACATGGCAACAATCGCATTTTCTTTTCCTGAACCAATGTATGACTCCAGAAGTGCATTTAACTGGGTTGCATCGCCCGTTACTGGCTGGGTCATAATATGCAATGGACTGTATATTTTATTGTAAAATTTTCCAGTTGGTTTCTCGCCTGTGGATGTGGTGCCAGTCATAATGCAAACAGACATATTGCTATAATCCGTAATGTATCTGTCGATTGTCACATAGTCACCTGTTTCCAAATTTTCAGGAACTAAATTTTCGAATAAACCGTCTGTAAGAGAATGCATCCGCTCTACCCAGCAATACCCTAAGCGGTAGTTAAAATGGTAAGTCTGTAATGAGTCTATGTGAAAATACATCCATGTGCATCCGTCGTTAATATATTCAACTCGGGTTACAAAGGCATAAAACCACTTGCTTGAATACGATGTATTTTGCCACATCAGATAGTTGATGTGGTAACAGTCGGAAACCGGACGGTTTACACGGATCCGTTGTTCCTGCCGCTGAAATGTACAATCCAGCATGGAAAACTTTGCTTTCCCTAAAAAATATTCTGCCTGTGCTTCCTGCGTTAAAAAATAGATACTATTTTTATAGGAGGGATCCAGTGGGACCCCCTCCAGAAAGTAAATTTTGGTTTGCTTTGTCATAGCCACTCCTTTAATAGGTTACAATGACATTTCCTTCTTTCAACTCTACATTCTCTATCGGAACAAGAAACTTTGTTTCTTGTTCAACAGCAATCAATTTTTTGTCCTCATTAACATAAAAAGCCGATACCACTTTTTTCGCTTTTTCATTAATGTGCACAATCAATTCTCCAGTAGAACTCAGGACTGGATTGGAGATGTCCAGCCCCCCAGATCAGTTTTTTCTTTCAAAAGTTAAGGTACTGCCAACCTGCGCATCCGTTGTTAAGTTTGTGGTAGCGTTGTACTCAACGCCATTTAAGATCAACTGCGGCTTGGTCGTAGTCGCGGTAGTCGGGAAAATGAATACGCCGTATTTCTGGACAGCAATCATCTTTTCCACTGCATCCTGCGTCTGCACAAAATTCCACTGGCCCGTTAAAGTAGGCGTATCCTCCTGCGGCGACAGGGTTAAGATCGTTCCACCCTCATTGATGATTTTATCGGTTACTTC
>OJNQ01002617.1_pt1 | contig 11346 bp, 7 predicted proteins | sample 1597621 | NCBI WGS metagenome assembly OJNQ01 (sample SAMEA2452137, study PRJEB22498) | human gut metagenome | reverse complement strand
ATTTCGTTCCACCGGAGGTTCGCCGGGTCTTTCTCTGCCGTAACGCGTATGGTTTTGCCGTTTACGACGAGGTTGCCGTCCTTTACCTCCACGGTGCCGTCAAAATGGCCGTGAACGGTGTCGTAACGGAGCATGTAAGCCATGTAATCAACCGAAATGAGGTCGTTGATGCCTACCACCTCTACGCCGCCCTGCTTGACGGCGGCACGGAAAACGAGGCGGCCGATGCGCCCGAAACCGTTGATGCCGATTTTAATTTGTGACATAATCCTTTATTGTTTTATGGTTCTGTATAATTCTTAATGCCTGTTCCCCTGCGGTGATGCAAAGGTAGGAATCTTTTGCCTGTAAATCAATACGCATGCAAACGTATGCGCAGTTTAATTTTCGGAAGCGTTCCGCCTCAGACTCTACGACCCTGAGATTGGTTATATCTTTTGTTATCAAATTACCTCCAAAGGGAACAACGGAAAGGCTGGCCAACTTACCACCCTTATAGACAGATATCGTCGTCACGCCGGCACCGAAACCGATCAAGGCGCAACCCAAGTCCTTCTCATTGTCGCTCAAAACAACATCTCCCAACGCAAGGGGTGACACCAGAATACCGGCGATCTCGATTTTCGCTTGTTCCGAGATGCTATTGACAATATTTAATTTCAAGGAAGGACGTCCAACAATCAACTTATAACGAGCCTCGATACGGCTACAAGGCACACCCACCGGGTTGGACTCTGGTTTATCATCTAAAAAATAGGAAGGAGAAACCACGTCAAGAACGGTCAACATATCCGGACGATAATCCTTACACTCTTGATAAAGAGAGTCTATGATCTCCTCCGTGACCACTCCTTCCGTTCCCAATACCTTGCAAACCGTATGCTCGATAGAACGGAGTGACTGGCCACCCAGTCCCACATATACCTGCCCGATCTTGGTCCCCCCCAGTTTATTCTCCAACTTGAGGATCAAGCGTTTTATCTTACTCGCCGTCTCCTTCACGTTATATACACATCCTCTTCGTATGCAGGTGCCGGAGTTCTCAACTTCGTAGGCGATGATTGAAAGAGCGCCCGTCGCATTCTTAGTCCCCACCATTCCTACCATATGGGAGGTACCTAGGTCAATAGCTGCTATAAAGTCTGTGTATGCCATATCATCTATTTTTTAGTACAAACAATCTGATTCTTATATTTTAAATTAATCATACTGTACTTTTCCCAACCCACTTTAGGGATCGCTTGTTCATAGAAAAGCTTTAAATTCGCAAGCTTTTCTTCGAATTCATCCAAAGTACCCAACATGATCCGGTGGTTACCCACTCTTGGAATAAGTTCTATATCATTATCCGGATAGACATAGATTTGTTCAATCTGGTCATTCCAGAACTCATTCTCTTGCAAAAATAATGCAAATTTGTATAAGTCGGTCACCGCAAGCTCTTTTTCCACATATCCACTCACAATTGGCACATGCGCGGCATACCGACGACTGATCGGCATGGTGGTTCCCAGATTATCCACGTAATAACTACCTCTTACGCCCATAATCCGGAGGATAGGCATCTTTTGCATGACCTCTAGCTTGATAATACCCGAAGGAGTCTTATACGCCTCCACTTGGGCGATCATCTCATTCTTAAGCAATTCCGTCTCTATCCGATCCGTATTCACGTCGACCATTGACCGCTTGATCGGATCTAGCCCGGCTTTCTTCAGTATAGACACAAGGTCACTCTCGCTCACGAAGTGTTTATCCAGACTGTCTTTCACCACGACTTGCAGATCTTGGCAAATAGAGTCCTGACGTATTTCCCGAAAGAAAAACGACACAAACACGATGTAACAGAACAACAACGTGGCTACTACTATGGAAATTATTCGGATCACGGTTTCCTTATTTGTTTACATAAAATCTCTTTTACAGGCTCCACCAAACGGTCGATATTACCGGCGCCTACCATTAATACTACCTCATATTTCCCGGCGGCAACCACGTCCAAAAGCTCTTCCTTCTTACACAGCGTCTTGGAAGGGATCGTCACCTTATCAAAAATGATCCGAGAGCTCACCCCCGGAATCGGTTCCTCACGAGCCGGATAGATATCCAGCAAGATCAACTCATCCAATAAAGAGAGACTCGCGGCGAAATCACCAGCGAAATCCCGGGTACGGGTATATAGATGCGGCTGGAAAATACCTGTCACCTTACGACCCGCATATAATTCCTTCACCGACAAGATACTCTGTCGCAATTCGGCCGGATGATGGGCATAATCATCGATCAATACCACTTGATCAGTCTTCAAATGGAAATCGAAACGGCGGCGAGGTCCGGCAAATGTAGCCATACCCTTTTTCAAATCCTCCGGTTTCACTCCGTTCAACCAAGCGATCGCCATAGCCGCTACCCCGTTCTCTATATTAACCTTTACGGGAACACCTAATTCCACATCAGGAATACGGATTTCCGGACCAACGAAGTCAAAGGTAATATTTCCGTCGCAAATACGAATATTTTCAGCGTAAAAGTCCGCTATTTCCGTAACGGAATAGGTATATTTCTTGACACCCTCCTGTAAACGGGGCGTTACGTTGATTCCCTTCTTGATCAGTAGACAACCATCAGGACGAATTAAGGAGGTAAATTTCTCGAAACTCTCCCGGTAAGCCTCCGCCGTACCGTAAATATCCAGATGATCTGGATCTGCGGAAGTAATCACTGCCATATAAGGAGTAAGCCAATGAAAAGAACGATCGAACTCATCCGCCTCGATCACGGTAAAGTCGCTCGTATCAGACAACATCAAATTACTCTCGTAGTTCTTTAGGATTCCTCCGAGGAAAGCATTGCAATCCACCGGCGATTGTTTCAGCAAATGAGCCAGCATAGAAGAGGTCGTTGTCTTGCCGTGCGTTCCCGCCACGCATAAACCCCGGCTGCTTTTCGTAATCTCTCCCAAGACACGTGCCCGCTTCATCACCTCAAAACCGTGCGCCCGGAAATAGGTCAATTCCGTATGCGACTCCGGGACCGCCGGCGTATAAACCACCAGCGTATCATCGGGCGACTTGAACGCCTCCCCGATCAAAGCTACATTATCCTCATAGTGAATATCGGCTCCCTCCTTTTTCAACTCCTCGGTTAAATCGGAAGGGGTCTTATCGTATCCGCCCACTCGTTTTCCCTTAGCGAGGAAATAACGGATCAAGGCACTCATTCCAATGCCCCCGGCACCTACGAAATACACCGCTGTCACTTTATTTATATCCATATTCCTTATTTCTTATCTATAATCTTAACAATCTCATCCACGATACGGTCTGCGCTATGGCGTTGCGCCAAGGTCTCGATATTACGGCTCAACGTACGCAAACGTTCATCGTCATGAACTATCTTCAAGGCAGTAGGCACCAAATCCTTTTCCGCGTCTTTATCGGCGATCATAACGGCGGCATCCTTATGGACCAAGGCCAAGGCATTCTTGGTCTGATGATCTTCCGCCACATTCGGCGAAGGCACCAAGACCACCGGTTTTCCTAATAAGCAAAGCTCCGAGATAGAACTAGCCCCCGCACGGGATATCACCAAATCGGCCGCTGAATAAGCATAATCCATACGGGTAATAAAGTCTGAGCACCAAACCGGCATTCCCCGGTACGCCTTCAAATGCTTGGAAGCGTCGCTGTAATAATACCTACCGGTTTGCCAAATAACCTGTACATCCGAGGCGAAGAACTTATCCAGATCCCCTTGAATACTCCGGTTAATCGTCCGTGCGCCAAGGCTACCACCTACCACAAGGATCGTTTTTTTCTCCGGAGAAAGCCCGAAGAACGCCAACGCCTCCTCTTTCTTGCTCAGCGCCTCTTCCAAATCCTGTCGCACCGGATTTCCCGTAATCACGATCTTATCCGCCGGAAAGAACTTCTCCATGCCCTCGTAAGCGACACAAATCTTACTCGCTTTCTTCGCCAACAACTTATTGGTCACACCGGCATACGAGTTTTGCTCCTGTATCAACGCAGGAACACCTTGCGAAGCCGCCATCCATAAAGTCGGTCCACTGGCATAACCGCCCACGCCGACCGCTATATCTGGCTTGAACTCACGAATCGTCTTCCTCGCCAAGCGCAAGCTTTTCGCTAAACGAGCCATGACCTTCACGTTGTTCATCAAGTGGGCACGATCAAACCCACTCACTGGTAAACCTACGATTTTATAACCAGCTGCCGGAACCTTATCCATTTCCATGCGGTCTTCCGCCCCCACAAATAAGATTTCCGCATCCGGAAAACGTTTCTTGAAAGTATTAGCGATAGATATGGCCGGGAAGATATGGCCTCCCGTACCACCACCACTTATTATGATCCGGTACTTTCTCATACTTTTGACTCTACAGTTATCGTTTCGACAGCCGATAGCGGATTATCTTCTTTCTCTCCCTCGACCGCCTGATTTATTGTCTCTCCGGATGGCTCGTCGGAAGGATTCTCTGGATTCTCCGTATCCTCCTCTTCCTCATCCTCATTTCCGATATTGGCTCCAAAACGACTTACGCTCAATATGATCCCGAAATAGATACAAGAAATAAGCGTAGACGTACCACCCCGGCTCACCAACGGCATCGGTTGCCCGGTAACGGGCACTAAATTCACAGCTACCGCCATATTCGCCAAAGCTTGGACTACCACCAGCAACCCACATCCCAACACTAGGAATTTCGGGAATGATTTATCACATTTCCGGGCGATCATCCCAACCCGCACTAGCAACATTATATAAAGCAACAGTACAAAGATTCCCCCAACGATACCCAGTTCCTCTATGATAATCGCATAGATAAAATCTGAATACGCCTGTGGCAGGAAGTCACGCTGTTGGCCATGTCCGGGCATCTGCCCAAATACGCCTCCCCGGGCAATAGCTATCTTCGCATGGGTTACCTGATAATTATCATCGGTTATCTTATACGTACCACTCTCATCCAAATTATCCTTATGCCCGTCGAAGAAACGCTCCAAACGCCCCTGCCAAGTAACGAATCGATCCGGCAAATACTGGGTAATAGCGGCTGGCGTAAACTTAAGCAACGCCAAGAACAATACCAACACCAACATCAAGATGCCCGCCAGCTTCGCCAACTTACCAAATGGCAACTGACCGATAAACATCATCAGGAAACAAACCCCGAATAGCATAAACGCCGTAGAGAAGTTCTCCGGCAGAATCAAGACACAGGTCAGTCCTACCCCAATCAGTATATACTTAAAAATCTGGTTCTCCGTTAATTTCCCCCGCTTACTGAGCAAGAAAGCGACAAACACGACACAAGCCAGCTTCCCGAACTCCGAAGGCTGGAACTGTATCCCCATGATTTCCAACCATCGATGTGCGTCATTAGCGTCCACGCCGATAAAGGGCGTCACGATCAACATCAACATCGAGACCGGCAATAATATAATAAACGCAGAGAAGAAACGACACGGTATATTATGTAACAGCAATACCATGACGAAACCTCCCAATAAAAAGGTGGCGTGCCGTACGATAGGCGCCCAGTGATTCGCGTTCTTATAAGCGATCGTACTGGTCGCGCTGAACACCTCCACCACCGATATAAGACACAGGAACATGAAGATGATCCATATCACCCGGTCGCCCTTAAACAGTTTACTCGCCAGATCCATTTTATCCTTTATTACAAATTACGTACGCAAGCCTTGAACTGATCGCCCCGATCCTCATAGCTCTTGAACAGGTCGAAGCTGGCGCAACAAGGAGAGAGCAATACCGTATCTCCCTTATGAGCCATCTTATAAGCTTTCGCCACAGCCTCCTCCATCGAGCGGGCGTCTTCAATATTCGCCACTTTCCCGTCGAAGAACGCATGCAGTTTCGTATTATCCACACCCATGAAAATCAATGAATGTACCTTCTTATTCACTAATTCCTCGATCTCCGAGTAATCATTCCCTTTATCCGTGCCCCCTAAGATCAAAACGACCGGAGTCGTCATGCTCTGCAAGGCATACCAACAAGAGTTTACGTTCGTAGCTTTCGAGTCATTGATATAATCAACACCACGCACGCGAAGCACCTTTTCCAAACGGTGCTCAACACCCGTGAAATCACTGAGTGAGGCACGTATTTTCTCATCATGAATGTCCACGATCTTGGACGCTATCCCCGAAGCCAAAGAGTTATACAGGTTATGCGTACCAGTCAATGCCAATAGGTCTTGTTCCATCGTAAATGTTCCGTTTGCCGTTTCAATAACTACTTGATTATTTTCCGTATATCCCTTCACGCCGTTCTCATATGTCTCGGCGAATGGGTAAAGAGTAGCCTCAGGATGCCGTTTGGCGATCTCACGGGCTATGATCGGGTCATCGTTCCAGAAAATGAAGGCGTCGTCCTTCGTCTGATTTTGCAAGATGCGGAACTTAGCGTCTACATAATTCTGCATCTCATAGTTATAACGGTCCAGATGATCCGGTGTTATATTCAATATAATAGCGATATCCGCTTTAAAGTCGTACATATTATCCAGTTGGAAACTGCTCAACTCGATCACGTAGACCGCATGTGGATCTTCCGCAACCTGAAGCGCCAAGCTGTTTCCGACATTTCCGGCCAAGCCCACGTCCACGCCCGCTTCTTTCAGTATATGATACGTAAGCATCGTCGTTGTCGTCTTGCCGTTGCTACCCGTGATGCAAATCATCTTCGAGTCCGTATACCTTCCGGCAAACTCGATCTCGGAGATGATCGGCGTACCTTGCTTCTTCAATAACTGTATGATAGGAGCCTTGTCGGGAATACCCGGGCTCTTGACAATTTCGTCGGCATTCAAGATGTCGGCTTCGGTATGCTGTCCCTCTTCCCAACGAATCCCGTGGTTGTCCAGCATCTCCTTATACTTAGGTTTGATAGACGATTTATCGGACACGAACACGTCGAATCCTTTCGCCTTCGCCAAGACAGCGGCTCCCGCGCCACTCTCCCCGGCCCCTAATATAACCATTCTCTTACTCATCTTTTATCTCATCTTTAACGTAACTATCGTCATAACAGCCAAAATAATACCGATCAACCAGAAACGGACCACGATCTTCGATTCAGGCACGACATTGAACGGCTTTTGGATCAACGCCTGTATACCCGCGTTTCCCGGCTTCTGGAAATGATGGTGTAAAGGAGCCATCTTGAAGATACGGCGACCTTCCCCATACTTCTTCTTCGTATATTTAAAGTAGGCCACTTGCAACATGACCGATATATTCTCCACCAAGAAAATACCGCAAAGGATCGGAATCAACAACTCCTTACGGATGATGATCGCGAAAACAGCGATAATACCTCCCAAGGTCAAGCTCCCCGTATCTCCCATAAATACTTGGGCCGGATATGAGTTGTACCATAAGAAACCGACCGTGGCACCGATAAAGGCAGCGGCATAAACCACCAACTCCTCCGCACCGGGTATAAACATGATATTCAAGAACGAGGCGAACTCAAAGTGGGATGACATATAAGCCAAAATACCGAGCGCCACCCCGATGATCGCCGATGTCCCGGCAGCCAAGCCGTCCAATCCATCCGTCATATTGGCTCCGTTCGACACGGCGGTCACCACAAAGATCACCATCAGCACGAACACTAGCCATGCGGCCTCCTCCTTATAATCGCCCACCCAGTTCACCAAGTTGGCGTAATCGAAATTATTGTTTTTCAAGAACGGGATGGTCGTCTTTGTCGACTTGGTCTCCACCGTATGATAACGCACCTCCTCGATCACGTTATCATGGCGCACCTCCATATTCTCCTTGATCACCACATCCGGGCTCATGAACAATACCAAGCCAACGATCAGGCCCAGTCCTACCTGCCCGACGATCTTGAAACGTCCGTGCATGCCCTCCTTATTCTTCTTGAACACCTTGATATAATCATCCGCGAATCCCAAGGCACCCAGCCAGACCGTAGTCACCAACATCAATATCACATAGATATTATTCAGCTTGGCACACAGTAAAGTCGGGATCAATATAGCGATAATAATGATAATACCTCCCATCGTCGGCGTTCCCTTCTTGCTCATCTGGCCCTCCAGCCCAAGATTTCTCACCGTCTCGCCGATCTGCAACATTTGCAACTTATCGATGATACGCCGGCCGATCGCCGTAGAGATAAACAAGGACAAGATCAAGGCCAATCCCGAGCGGAAAGATACGTACTTAAACATACCCGCTCCCGGGAAATCCAACTGATCCAAATAATTAAAAAGATAATAAAGCATGTCGTCTTAAATATTATGATTGTTGTGTCGAAAAAATCTCGCGTAACTTCTCACGGTCGTCAAAGTGATATTTCACCCCCTTGATCTCCTGATAGTCTTCGTGGCCTTTTCCGGCAACAAGGATCACATCCCCTTTCTTCGCCAACATCGTAGCGGTCTTGATCGCTTGCGTACGGTCCGTGATACATAAGGTACGTTCCATATCCATTTTCGTCAATCCGGCTACCATATCGTTAATAATATCATCCGGTTCCTCAAAGCGCGGGTTATCGGAAGTCAGAATTACCTGATCGCTCAGCTTGGCAGCCTCTTTCGCCATCAGCGGGCGTTTCCCCTTGTCCCGGTTTCCCCCGGCACCTACCACGGTAATGATACGTCCTTTCCCGTCCAATACCTCATGAATGCCATTCAGTACATTCGTCAAGGCATCCGGTGTGTGAGCATAATCCACGATCGCAGTATAACCGAGCGGAGACTGGATCGTCTCGAAGCGACCGGATACGGAGCGAAGCGTGCTCAGCACGATCAACACCTCCTCGGGATCTTTCCCTAAAGAAACCGCGGCTCCGTACACGGCCAGCAAGTTATAAGCGTTGAAACGTCCCACGAAATGCACCATAACCTCCCGACCGTTAATGATCAAGTCTGTACCCTCGAAATGAGATTCCAATATCTTTCCCTTGAAATCGGCCAAGGTACGCAAGGAATAGGTCAGCTTTTTCGCCTTCGTATTCTGCAACATCACCAAGCCGGATTTATCATCGGCATTCGTCAAGGCGAAAGTCCCAGCAGGCAGGTCATCGAAGAATTTCTTCTTCGCTTTCAAGTAATTCTCCACGGTCTTATGGTAATCCAAATGATCGCGGGTCAGGTTCGTGAAAATCCCCCCGTCGAAAGACAAGCCGCTGATGCGCCGCTGATCGATCGAATGAGAGCTAACCTCCATAAAAGCATACTCGCATCCGGCCTCTACCATCCGGGCCATCAAGGAATGAAGCGTAAGCGGGTCCGGTGTCGTATGATCCGTCGGTACCGCCTCGCCATCTATATAATTACATACCGTGGAAAGCAATCCCACCTTATGCCCCATCTTCCGGAACATCTCATATAATAAGGTAGCGATCGTAGTCTTCCCGTTCGTACCCGTCACGCCTACCAACACCAATTTCCCGGAAGGATCACCATACCAGCGGGAAACCAAAAGACCCAGCGCCTCCGCCGAATCCTTCACCACGATAAACGAGCATCTCCCCTCCAAATAGGACGGAGCCTCCTCGCATACGATAGCGACAGCCCCCTTCTCTATGGCGCTGTCCATATAGGCATGGCCATCCACGGCCGTACCTCTCACAGCGACAAACAAAGACCCTTTCGTCACCCGACGAGAGTCTGATTGAATATTCGTGATATCCACATTATCCGCCCCCATCAACATAGGAGCTTCCAACGCACCGATTAAATCCCTTAGTTCCATACCTATTTCAATGTTAATAATACGGTCTGCCCCTTAGACACTCGCTGTCCGGGTTGAATACTCTGCGAAACGACCCGTCCGACACCCGACAAAGAGACACGCAGACCGGCTTGCTCCAACAAGAAAACCGCATCTTTAGCACCCATGCCGACTACCCGGGGTACCAGGCCCTCACGAATCGTCAGATCGCTTAATTTCACCTTATTCTCTTCTTGCTCGGCGGAGGCTACGACCCACTTTGTCTCCAAACTGTCCGTATCCGCCTTAATATCCAATTCATCTAATACGTCCTCTACCGCCCTCAGATCGCCGCCTTTCACACGAGGTACCATCACGGCCGTCGAATCCCGTTCCATATCCCGGACATCGAACGACATATGGCTGGCGTATATCTTCTCGGCGATCGCACGCACCACGCCTCCCGACATCGTACCGCCCGAAGGATAACCAATACGGGGACGGCGGATCACCACGATACAAGAATACTTCGGATGATCGGCCGGGAAATAGCCACAGAAAGAGACTTGGTGCCCGCTCGTACGGTAGACACCGCCCGTAGCGATCTGCGCCGTACCGGTCTTTCCGGCAATCCGGACAATATCCGAATGAACCGCCTTACCGGTTCCTTTCTCCACGACTCCCAGCAACATATCTTTTATCAACGCCAGCGTATGGTCCGAGCAGATCGAAGAGTTGATCACCTCCGTGGAAAAACTCTGCACGGTCTTGCCATTATGTAAGATCTCTTTCGTAAACATCGGGCGAACCATCTTCCCGTCGTTCGCGATCGCATTAAAGAACGCCAACGTATTGATCGGCGGTACCTGCGTCTCGTAACCGAACGACATCCAAGGCAAAGTGGTCTTGGACCAATAACGGGTCGTATCATCCGGGCGACGTATCTTAGCACGTCCCGCCCCCGGTATCTCCAAACGAAGATCCGCGTTCATACCGATACGGTACAGTCCCTCCACAAACTTCGTCGGGTTATCCGAATAACCTTTCAGGATCGTCTTGGCCACACCGATATTGGAGGAATACCAAATCGCCTGCTCCACCGAGATCCGGCCGTATCCACCTTTATTCATATTATGGTCCGTCATGCGGGCCCCCTTATACATATATATACCATTGCCGACATCGACCGTATCTCCCGGATTGCATAAACCATCCTCCAAGGCCACCATGATAGAGGCCACCTTGAAAGTAGAACCCGGCTCAAGCATATCACTGATGGCATTGTTACGCATTTCGTAATACTCGCCGTCCTTGCCTTGCATCATGTTGACGATGGCTTTCACTTCTCCGGTAGCTACTTCCATCAATACCACCACACCTACGCTGGCATTCAGCTCTTTCAGCTTGTCTACCAATGCTTTCTCGCAAATATCCTGCATGCCTACATCGATGGTACTAATCAAATCGCAACCGTCAACCGGCGGCACATCGACAATGTTCAGGTATTTGTTCATCACTTTTTGGCGGTGCGTCAGTCCGTCCCGTCCTTTCAGGATAGTGTCGAAAGCAAGTTCGATACCATTTCTGGCTCCTTTGGCTGTATCTGCATACA
>OJNQ01002611.1_pt1 | contig 11351 bp, 4 predicted proteins | sample 1597621 | NCBI WGS metagenome assembly OJNQ01 (sample SAMEA2452137, study PRJEB22498) | human gut metagenome | reverse complement strand
AGCGGTCTTCGCCGTCTTCAAGATTGACACCACCACCGTTCAAGTCCGCAATACCATAGGTGTATCCACCGTTCCCGTCGGACACCAGTCCGGTGCTATGAGGCAAATAAAAAACACCTAACGGTTGACCGACCATTTGATAGACGATGTGGTTGTAGCCACCGTGGAAGCCGGCTCCGTCGAGACTGGCAAGGCTCTTGTATTCAGGCGCGGAAATCATTTCGCCGTTGTACATTCCGCTTAATGAGAGAAGTTTGTTACGTTGGAAGGTGACATTGGCATTAATGTTCAATTCCATATCTTTTGTTTTCAGAGGAGTGATACCAATAGCTATTTCCGTACCCCAGTTACGCATGGAGCCGATATTAGCCAGTAAAGTGTTGTAAGTGAAAGGCGGTACACTCACATTATACAGATAAAGCATATCCGTTGTTCGGGAATTGTAGTAGTTAGCGGAAAGTAACAGACGGTTACCAAACAAAGTTACGTCAAAACCTGTATTGAAAGTGTGTTTCACTTCCCACTTCAAGTCGGGGTTCGTATTCCTCAAATCACCCAATGAGACAACGGCAGAGTTGCCTACCGGAACAACTCCGTTCGGCTTTACCAGATTCAGTGTAGTATACGAGTCAATTCCACTCTGGTTACCCGCCAGACCGTAACCGATACGAAATTTCAAATTATCAACCACTGGCAAACGTTTCATAAACTTTTCCTCACTGACTACCCATGCGGCAGATATGGAGGGAAAGAAGCCCCACTTATGATTTGCTCCAAACTTGGAGGAAGCGTCCGTACGGGCATTCAGCGTCAGGACATAACGATCGGCATACGTATAGTTGAAACGTCCCATAAAAGATGCGAGACGGGGTTGTTCGTAGTACGAATTTGTCCCCTCCCACAGACGGACTGCACCGGCTTGCAAATTGTTGTAGCCGAACTTATCCGTGCTGAAATTGCTGACTGTGGTATAATATCCCATGTACGTCTCTTTCTGGAGTTCGGCTAATGCCAGGACGTCGAAGAAGTGCTTTTTCCAGCCTTTTTTATAAGTCAGCATCATATTTCCGAGGAGGGACTCCATTTTCTTTGTTCCTTTATAAGCCTGCCCGTTCGCCCAAACAGAGGTGGGGAGATATTGCGAATTTTCAACTATATTATAGGTATAGGCACCGAACAGTACCAATTTCAATTCTTTCATCAAATTGAAGGTGAAACGGGCGTGTGTACTGATATGCGAAGTAGCGTCGTCATCGTCCACCTGCATCCATGCCAACGGGTTTGTTATCTGACTGGCGGTAGTGATGCCGTCCCACGAGTTAGTAACGGGATCTTTATGGTTAGGATACGTCGGGTTAAAGGTTGCCGCCGAATAGAAGGTTTTCTGATAGTCAACCAGATTATGATTTTTCAGGATAGAACCGAACATCCCCAGTTCGCAGTCGAAGAAGCCATCGAACATCTTTTGGTTCATGTTCATATTGGAAGTGAAATTCTTCATATCTTCATTCAAAATCACCCCCTGACGATCCATAAAACCAAGTGATACACGGTAGCTCGACGTGCTGGAGCCTCCATAGAAAGCGACGTGATGATTCTGTTGCAGACCTGTCTGTTGTATTTCTTTCTGGAAGTTAGTATTATTACCTTTATCTAAAATAGAGATACCGCGTTCGGAAGCTACGCTACGGAACTCGTCTCCCGACAACATTTTAAGATTCTTGTAGACAGTAGAAATGCCGAAACTACCGTTGTAGGCTACCTGCGTCCTACCCTGCATTCCTTTTTTAGTGGTGACTTCAATCACACCGGAAGCACCACGTGAACCGTATTGTGCCGTTTCGGAAGCATCTTTCAGAATCGTGAAACTTTCGATATCTGTGGGATAAATGGAGGTCAGCATACTAAGGTCGCCAAACACTCCATCGACAATAATCAGAGGATCGTTACCACTAGTCAGTGAAGTGGTTCCACGCAGGCGCACTGCATCCAGAGCTGCGAGGCCATTCGTACCCCGTTGAATAGTCAAACCCGGTACCCTACCCCGAATCGCTTCCAAAGGATTGGTTACCTGGTCTTTGTTCATTTGTTTCTCCGTAATTTTCTCCACAGAACCGGAGAGGGTTTTCAGACTTCCGGTAGCATAGCCTACCGTTATCAAGGAATCCAAGTCCAGAGGAATGACAGGAATCTTCTGTGCAAATGTATTTCCGCACAAAACTACCAGAAGAAAGCTAAGAAAAGTTAGTTTACCGTGTTGTCGTATCATAACTATCAGTTTTTAAGGTAATAATACAAATATAACAAAAAAAGAAGGAATCTGGTTGAGTAGATTCCTTCTTTTATTGATATTAATAGCCGCAATATGACTCTTTTTTCGAGTTTTACCGAGGGATTTGCTTACTTCACTATGATTTCATCAGTAAATATCCAGCCACCCAGTTCTTTGCCGGCACGCGCCTGATAACGTACATAGCGTCCCTTGACGGTTCCTTCCCACGAAACATCGGAAAACTTGATTGCTTCTTCCTTGTTAACAACAAAGTCCTGATGCTTCAGTTCCGTAAAATTGACTCCGTCATCGGAAACTGAAATAACCACAGACGCAGGCAAGAATACTTCAGCTCCCACTACCTGCATGAAAGCTGCTGTGACTGAATGAATAGTGGTCTCGTTTTCCATATCAACGGTTACATCGAGGCGGTTCTTCGAGATAAATCCCTGCCATGCACCGTCACCGTAAGTCCAGTCGCCACGGATACCGTCGGTCAAAGTCACATCACCTTGTGCTGCATAAGAGGAGTTGTAAGGAGCGTTATAAATCACTTTCTTTCCCAATGCCAGATGCGTAAGGGGTTGTAAAGATTCCGGCCGACTTCCGATCTCACTCTTCAAATCGAAAGTGTGATAGCCTTTCGCCTGCAAATCCGTTACCGCTTTCAGGGCACGTGCATAGAAGTCCGGCCATGACTTACGTTCCGGAGCCGACCAGGCAACTTCCGCCAATGCCAGCGTACGTGGATATAGCATATATTCCACGTGTTCGGGAGTCGGGACATATTCAGTAAAGAGATTAACTTGCGCACCATACACAAGTTTCGCTTGTTCCGCTGACAATGAAGTAGAAACCGGATTGTAAGAATAGACTTTTTTCAATGGCAAGTATCCACCAATCGCTTCCGGCTGAGAGTACGGAGCGTCCTGATAACTATCCAGATAACAGTAGCCACCCGGCGTCATGATAGCCCGGTGTCCGGAAGTTACAGCTGTAATACCGCCTTCTTCTCCCCGCCATGACATTACAGTCGCGTTAGGAGCCAGTCCTCCTTTCAATATCTCGTCCCAGCCGAGCAGACGTCGACCATGATCGTTCAGGAACTTCTCAATACGATGAATCAGATAACTTTGCAGTTCGTCCACGTGAGAGAGATGTTCGTCTTTCATTCTCTTTTGGCATTTCGGGCAAGTTTTCCACGCTGCCATACCGGCTTCGTCACCTCCTATGTGAATGTATTCGGAAGGGAAAAGCGCCATGACCTCGGTCAGCACATTTTCCAAAAAGGTGAACGTTTCTTCGTTTCCGATACAGAAGTCCGCGTTCTTGTAAGGCTCACCCGCGCAAGAGAGTTGCGGATAAGCTGCCAGCACTTCTTCCGAGTGGGCAGGCATTTCAATCTCCGGAATCACCGTGATGTAATGCTGACGGGCATATTCCAGTATTTCACGAATATCGTCCTGGGTGTAATAGCCGCCGGAAGCTCCGGGTTCATCGTAACGGAGGTATTTACGTCCGCCGTTCCACCATTTCTTCCAGGTGGGGTCTGTACGCCAGGCTGCAAAATCGGTCAGTAAAGGGTATTTCTTGATTTCAAGCCGCCAGCCTGCCGCATCGGTCAGGTGCAGGTGCAAACGGTTGATTTTGTAATATGCCAATGCGTCTATCTGCTTCTTTATAAACTCTTTGGTAGAGAAATGACGGGATACGTCCAGCATCAGTCCGCGATAAGCAAAACGAGGGGTGTCTTCTATCTCGACAGAGGGTACGGAATAGCTGCCTGTGCTTGCCGGTTGCATCAGCTGTAACAGGGTTTGCATTCCATAGAATAATCCGGCTCCCGAAGTTGCCCGGATCTCGATTCGTTGAGAGGTGACGGAGAGTGTATAGCTTTCCGGTGATGGCAATTGGGGGGTCTTGGGGGTTATCAATAAGAAAAGCATCTGTTTCCTGTCTTTCATTCTCGCTTCTTTCAGCTGAACAGGTAATGCTTTCAGGTAATTCTCCCAGAGTTCCGCTTCTCCACCTTGCAGGTTTGTATAAAGTTTAGTCTTTTCTGACAGTAAAAAAGAGCCCGTCCCCTGCTCCATTTTTAATGGGACAGGTATGACGGACTGTGCCAGAATGGGATGTGCATGGAAGCACATCCCCAATATCCATAAGAAAAGACAAACTTTAGGGTATTCTTTTCTTATATTCATTAATCAATTTTGATTTCGTCTACAAATAAAAATGCCTTTTTACCTTTTCCTCCATGCCATGCCGGAAGTGATTTCTCCGGTGAAGCAATGACTCTCACGTATTGGGTGGTCACAGGAGCAAAGGTTAGTTTGTGCTCAACGATTCCGTCTTTGTCTGTCTCTTTCATCTCCGGATATTCTTCGGAAGCAATCTTTTTGAAGGTCTTGCCATCATCTGAAGTTTCTACGGACAGGTTTCTGGCATCAAATACCCAGTCCCCTTTTGCTACATTGGTAGAGATTGCCACGCTTGAGATTTCAGTAGGTTGCTGGAGGTCGATAGTCATATCCATGTCGTTTCCGTTGAAAGCGATCCAACGGCCTGACTTATAGCTGCTATTTCCTTTCAGACCATCTATCAAAGTGGAAGCTCCTTTGAACAGGTATTGTTCATTGATAGGCTGATTAGCTACAATCGGCTTCATGCTGGATTTGCTGAAATCAATCTTCTCTGTCACTATCTTGCTTTCGCCGTTGGGACGAATGGCTTTGGCGGACAGGGTTACATTTTCCTTGATTTTCAATACTCCTTCATAAACGGAGGAAGCGGCAGTAGGTTCTGTGCCGTCTAATGTATAGTAAACAGGGGCACCGTCGATGGTAGACAGGGTAACGTCCATTGTTCCTTCTGCCGGATTCGGGTCAAACTCGGCTTGTACGTCAAATACGTGTTTAGCGTAATTGTATCCTTCTGCATCGTACCACTTAATCAGTTGTGGAAGACGGGACAGGAAGTCGGCATAGTTTTTCTTTTCGGGGCTGGACCACTGAATTTCACACAAAGCAGCCCAACGAGGCAATACCATGTACTGTGCATGCGGGAAGGTAGCGATGTATTCTGTCCAGAGGTTGGCTTGCACTCCCTTGATGTATTTCTGTTCTTCCGGAGTAAGAGAAGCCGGCATCGGCTCGTAGCTATACACTCTTTCCATCGGCAGATAACCACCGATACCGAACGGTTCGTTTTCGATGTCTTTAGCTTGGTAGTAGTCGAAATACAGATAGGTGTTCGGTGTCATGATGACATCGTGTTTCTGCTTCGCAGCTTCGATACCACCTTTCTCACCACGCCATGACATCACGGTAGCATTCGGAGCAAGTCCGCCTTCGAGGATTTCATCCCAACCGATGATTTGACGTCCGTGGTCGTTCAGGAATTTCTCAATATGGTTGATGACAAAGCTCTGCAAACGTTCTTCTTTGCTGTGGCTCTGATCTGACTTCAATCCCAATGCTTTGATACGTGCCTGGCACTTCGGACATTTTTCCCATCTTACTTTCGGGCATTCGTCGCCCCCTACATGAATATATTGTGATGGGAAGATTTCAATCAATTCACCATAAACATCTTCCAAGAATTTCAATACTTGGTCGTTTCCGGCGCAAAGCACATCCTCGGATACACCCCATTGTCTCCATACTTCGTATGGACCACCGGTACAACCCAGTTCAGGGTAAGCGGCAAGGGCAGCTTGCATGTGTCCCGGAAGGTCGATTTCGGGAACAACGGTGATGTAGCGTTCGGCTGCATAATCTACAATTTCTTTGGCTTGTTCCTGGGTGTAGAATCCACCGTAAGGTTTGCCGTCGTATTCGCCGGAGTTACGTCCGATGACTGTTTCTGTTCTGTTAGCACCGATTTCAGTCAGTTTCGGGTATTTCTTGATTTCCAGACGCCAACCTTGATCGTCGGTGATATGCCAGTGGAGGCGGTTCATGTTATGTAAAGCCTGCATGTCGATGTAGGTCTTTATTTCATCCACGGTAAAGAAATGACGGCTGGTATCGAAATGCGCGCCACGATAGCCAAAGCGGGGAGCGTCATTGATTTCTACAGCGGGCATGGAAATGTCTGCGCCGACAGCCACAGGCAATGATTTGCGCAGGGACTGGATGCCATAGAATACGCCGGCTTCCGTAGGACCAGTAATCGTGATTCCGTCACCGGTAACTTTCATCTGGTAGGATTCCGGATTTTCGTTCTCCGTGCCTAATGCCAGTACGATTGCGTTTTTACCTTCTGTTCCGGCTTCAATGGCGAAATCTTTTCCGGTAGCCGTTTTCAGATAGTCTGCCAGGAATTTTGCGTTGCGTTGCATCTTCTCGTTTCCTTCCGGATAGAGAATTTTCACACTGCTCTTGAGGATGAAGGGACTTCCTTGAGCGGTTACAATTTCTTGTGGCATGGGGATGATCTGGTAGTTGGCTTCCTGTTGCACCGATTGGCAAGAGGCAAAAAGTCCTGCTAGTGCCAGACATCCGGTTAATTTAAAGAGTTGCTTCATAAACTAAAAAATTAAGTGTTAAGTTATTAATAGATTAATTATAAGTTTCACGAATATGTTTGATTGTCAAAGGCAGCTCCTCTCCTTTCTTTATTTGGGGAGAAGTGATGACGACCGTTTTACGTTCTCCGGGAAGAAGGTCGAAAAAGTTGTCGCTGAAACGGGCTCCCTGCAAAGGAATTTCAATAAAGACATCTTTTGCAAGAGCGGGAGAAAACAATGTCAGTTCACACATGCCGTCTTTCTGTTTCATCTTGCAGGAAACGGTTGTTTCAGGCAGAAGCAGGTCTTTTGTTTTTCTAAAGAAGTATACGGTTTCGGCAAGGGTGTTTCCTGCCTTGTCTTTTAGCGTCAGTTGCATGAAACAGCGTTGCTGTTCTTCCGGTGATAGCCAGGTGTCGGGTTTTATACGGTACACGCATTGGGAAGTGTTAGCCGGAACTGTCAATGTGTTGAGTTGTATAGGCTTGCCTTGTTTCTTTCCGTCAAAGTCTGTTACTTTCATTTCCAACATCAGGTGGTCTTTGGTGTCCGGACAGTCGGAAATCAGGTAGATATTGAGGCTGTCGTTCTGCCGGATAGGATTGATGAGGATTGGAGCAAAGACTCGTTTGGCTTGGTAATGCAGGGCTTTCCAGTTACCGTAATAGTCGATGCTCGACCAGGATACTACCGGCCAGCTGTCATTCAGTTGCCAATACAGGGTACCCATACAGTAAGGACGGTTCCGGCGGTGTGCTTCCAGTCCGTGACGCATTCCTTGTCCTTGCAGTACTAGTCCGACATAGACAAAGTCTTCAAATTTTTCGGGGATGATATAGTCGCGCTCCATGTAGGTACGAATCAGGGCGTTGCCGATGCTGCTTTTCTGATGAGCATTCATCACTTCCGATTCTATCTGATAATCTTCCGGAGCGGCGAAAGTGGAGATGGTCTTCATTTCCGGGAAGGACTGAAAACCGAATTCGCTCATGAAACGGGGCAGGTCTGTATCGAGTGACTCGAATGTTTTTTGACCATACCAGACTCCCCAGTTATGGCTGTCTCCTATCCCCCAGGATTCAGGACGCCCCCAGTTGGCAAAATACGGGGAGCTGTGTATGTAGAAACGGTCGGCATCCAGTTCCTTAACCTTGGCTGGAAGGAGCTGATGGAACAGTTTGTCGTAGCCTCGAAACATTTCCTGATAGATTTCGGGCGGGAAGTTCTTGTCGAATCCCCAATATTTTAAGGCTTCCAGTATTTCGTTATTGCCGCACCACATCGCCAGGGAAGCATGATTGCGAAGGCGACGGATGTTATAGCAGGCTTCCGCCTCTACCCTTTTCAGAAAGGTGGGGTCGGACGGATAGGGAGTGCAGGCAAACATGAAGTCTTGCCACACCAGTATTCCGTTTTCATCTGCCAGGTCATAGAAACGGTCATCTTCGTACGTTCCACCTCCCCATACACGAATGACATTCATGTTCGCTTCGCGGATGTCGCGGAATAAGGTTTGGTAGCGTTCGGTAGTGACGTTAGTCAAGAGTGCATCCTGGGGGATGTAATTGGCTCCTTTGGCAAACATAGGTACACCATTTACTTCAAAATAGAAGGATTCTCCGTCTTTATCTTTTTCATTAACGAGGCGAACAGTACGCAGTCCTATCCGGTGCGATTGCTCGGCTACGACTTTATCTTCTACTATGATTTGAGCGGAGAAATCATACAGGGCGGGCTTTCCCCATCCATTCGGCATCCAACGTACGGGGGATGCCACTTCGGAAGGTATGGAAACATGATTGATTCCGGGCTGTAAGGTGATTGCCTGGCTGATGCTTTTTTCTGCACTTCTTTCGAATGAGGTATTGATTCTCACCTCTGCCTGAAGTGGCCGGGAGAGTATGTTGTTTATTTCTAATTCATTAGACAGATTTGCGAGCTGGTCGGTCAGTGCGAGTTGCTTTACGTGATAGTCACTGATAGAAGCTGCGTCATAAAAACGGATGGTCACCGGACGCCAGATGCCGCTGGTCACCATGCGGATTCCCCAGTCCCAGCCATAACTGTAAGGGGCTTTACGGGAGAATATGCTTAAATGTTTGTCGTGATGGTCGTTGTCTGCCGGATAGTTGAATCCGTTCGAGTTATATTGAGGCAGTGTCTGCCGGATGGGGGAATGAAAATAGATGTGAAGAAGGTTTTCTCCGATACGGAGTTGGGACTTGACAGGTATGGTATAACCGACAAACATGTTATCGGCTTTCAGCAACAATGCTCCATTGAGGTATACATCGGCGTATGTGTCAAGACCTTCAAAAACCAATTGGGCGTCATCCCGTTTCAGTTGTTCGGGGGTAACTGTAAAAGCAGTCCGGTATTCCCAGTCTTCATTTTCCACCCACTGAATCTTTTGTTCATTGATGCCATAAAAAGGATCGGGAAGTTGTTTATGGTTGATAAGATCCTGATGAACGGTGCCCGGAACCTGTGCCGGTCGCCACAGCTCCGTCCCTACCTGGGAAAACTCCCAGCCTGTATTTAGAACGACAACTTCGGAATTGTCATTGCTCTGTGCATATGCCATACTGCAACAGCATAGTAGTTCACATGCTATTTGAGCCTTTTTTCCGATCAAATTAATCATCATAGTGGGGCATTAGATATTAACGGATTCAAAGATATTATTTTTTCAGCAAATTTCACTGATAATTTAACAAAATATGTTGTTTTTGCACGCCACGATAAATATACGGTTTTATTCTTTTATCATATCGGATAGTTTAACCGCTATTATATCTATCATTTCATTCCTAACAAATCTGTTAATTTCACCGCCTGAAAAGTCATGTGTGCCACACTGCTCTCATATAGAATACCGATTGTCTCTTTATCAATCATCGTCAGGCAACTATATCCCCATCCTTCTGCTTAGTCGAGCATGATTTGATGTTCGGGCAACCAGGTAAGTCCTTTATCCAGACTTGTTTTTATTGTTATATGATTGCGCCCTTTAGTCGTATCCGGATTTGAAAACAACAGGAGGTCTTTATTCAAAACGTTGTCCTTGGCATCGACATGAATCAGACTGGCCATACATACCGGTTCCTGAAGTGCCTTACGTGAAGACGGGTGTTCTGTCCAGGTTTTTCCCAAATCTTTCGTTATGGCAATAGCCCGGCTTCCTCCTCTATTGTCACGCATATTCAGCATCAATACTCCCGGTTCTATTTCCGCAACTTGTGCTTCCGTTGTATTTGTTCGTGCCATATTGTGCATTTTCCACGTTTTCCCCCGGTCTTTACTATACATGATTCCTGCATTCGGAACACGGGTAGAGTCTATAAACTGCGTTGGAAATACTAATGTGCCGTCGCTCATCGTTATTCCACGTCCGGGTCCTTGAAGGAGAAAATACCAGGACGGATCTTTTACCTGCTCTGTTATATTGATCGGTTTCGACCATGTTTTACCATCGTCTGTACTCTTTGCCAATACCAGCTGTGCGGTATGGTTTATATCCATTCCCGAATGGGAGCTCCACCAGGCACGTTGATTACCCATACCATGTGTCCATGCGGCAACCACCCAGACGGTATTCGTTTGAGTATCTACCAAAATAGAGGGATCTCCTACCCCATTCTGTGCTTTAGGCAAACCGCCATACTCACCAAATGAAAGCGGAAGACGCATTTTCTCCCAGCTCTTCCCTCCGTCAGTGCTACGACTCAAACCCACATCTACATATTCCTGTAAATCGACACTACTATTATATCGGACATCGTACACTCCCAATAATGTTCCTTTATTGGTTGTCACTAATCCGGGAATACGGAAGGAAGCAGAACCGTCATTACCAGCATGACGAACTCCGACTGCCATCCGGTGAGTAATATCTTTCGGGGAAATAAATTTACAATAGAGTTCTTTCCCATCCACTTTTACAGCATGTAAATCAGAGACTATTTTAGTATGCAAAGAGGCATCTGTTTTCATCTGCAAACTGATCCAAAAAAAGTTGACACCTGGAAATAAATTGTAATTACCTCTTAATACAACTTTTTCCGATGGTCCGACCTCTGCACATTTTATGGAATAGGAAGGATTAGCCGCCAATGTCGCACCCGGTCGATGGCTGGATATGTACTCTACAGGGGCAAAGCGATTTTTGTTTTGATCTTGTAAGGCCTCTGTTCCTCCATAATAGAGTTTGATTGCCTGGACATCCGCTAAGTTGGTACTTTTACTGAAATCTAAAACAACTTCATCGAGCATCTTGCTTTCCTTTGCATCCAACCGGATATAGAACAGAACATTGTCCTGCCGCTCTATCAAAACCGGGATTTGTGTTTCATGGATAAACACTGTGTCTGAAGCTTTTACGTCAAAAGAATAGCCTAATAAGACAAGGAAAAGTAAATAAAAAATTCTTCTCATAATGGGGGTATTAGTTAGTTTAACGCGATAAAGATAAAACTTTTCTACCATAATACAGCTATGCAAACAGTTAACTTTCATTTTACCAAGTTCTGGTAGGACTAGTCAATACTTTGACCACCATTCTGGCTCTTG
>OJNQ01002608.1_pt1 | contig 11369 bp, 8 predicted proteins | sample 1597621 | NCBI WGS metagenome assembly OJNQ01 (sample SAMEA2452137, study PRJEB22498) | human gut metagenome | reverse complement strand
AGGCAAATAAGAGAGGGAGTTTACGGAAAAGAAAAAACCGAAATTCCCGCCGAAACCGTCGAAAGCCCGGCAGAGGAGTTTGCTCCCGAAACAGAACATGTTTTCATGGAGGTATCCGCCGAGAGATACGATGCGTCCGTGCCGCCTAAGGATGAAATAAACGATATCCGCGTCGTAGAACAAAAAGAAAAAGATTTTATTCTCGCGGATGAAACGCACGATACAAAGGAAAAATCGGAACTTTCAGAAAAAGAGACGGAGCCTTTTATATCCGAGCAACCGAAATTCGATGACGACAAGGACGAAGCTCCGATTGAATTTTCTTCGTTGGAGCTGAATATCGAGGAAACTCCTTCGGAGCCGAAAGCAATCGAGGTGGAGAAGAAGGACATAAAGTTTACCGAAAAGCCTTTCGTTTCCGGTTCCAAATCCAAAGGCGTTCAAATCGGCATAGGCATAAAGGAGGAGAAAGAAGAGCATGCCGTTCATATTTATCAGCCTTACGACAAGCCCCCGGTTGAAATTCTGGACGACTCGCCCATGAAGCTTGACGTAAACGCGGAGACCAACGCGCAGAAATCAAAAGCGCTGGAAGATACGTTGAGCAGTCTTAAAATAGACGCCAAGGTCGTCAACGTAATCAACGGTCCCACGGTTACCCGTTATGAGTTGGAGCTTGCTCCCGGCATTTCTGTGCGAAAAATCAAATCTCTCGACGAAGACATTGCCATGAGACTGTCCTCGTCTTCGGGAGGAGTGCGTTTGCAGACGCCGATACCGGGAAAAAATCTGTTCGGCATAGAGGTGCCCAATTCAAAAGGCGTGAAGGTGCCTATCAGAGTCATGATAGACAGCGACGAGTTTTGGCAGGCAAAAGGCGCTCTGACCTTTGTCGTCGGCATAGATATTGCGGGACGAAAGGTCATGGCGGACCTTGCGGATATGCCGCACCTCATGATTGCGGGTTCCACAGGCAGCGGAAAAAGTATATGTCTCAACGGCATCATAGTCAGCCTGCTTTACAAATATTCGCCCGAAGAGCTGAGGTTTATCCTTATTGACCCCAAAAAGGTGGAGTTTACAACCTATGAAGGATTGCCGCATCTTCTTATTGACGAAATCATCTGCGAAAATGAAAAGGCTTTGAAGGCTTTGCAGTGGATGGTTGACGAAATGGAACGCAGATACGTCATTTTCAGCGAAACGGGTGTGAGGGACATTGCCAGCTACAATGCCGTCGTCGACCCGAATCTTACCGAAAGATTGCCCCGAATCGTGCTGGTTATCGACGAGCTTGCCGACTTTATGATGTACAACAAAAACGAGGTGGAAGCGAAAATAAAGAAGCTGACCGCCAAAGCGAGAGCGGCGGGCATACACCTTATTCTTGCTACGCAGAGGCCGTCGGTCAATGTCATTACGGGCGATATAAAAAGCAATATCGCAACGCGTATAGCGTTGAAGCTGCCCACTCCGACAGACTCTTCCACAATACTTGCGCAGGGCGGCGCGGAAAAGCTTTTGGGCAAAGGTGATATGCTGTTTATGTCAGAAGCGTCTCCCGAGCCTGTGCGCTTGCAGGGGTCTTTCATCTCTACGGAAGAGGTTACTGAGGTTGTGTCTTATCTCAAAGAGCACAACGAAACTCACTACAACGACAACGCAATCAAGAAAATTACGCACAGCAAGCAGGGCGCCGGCGGCGAGGGAGAGGACAAGGAGACCGACCCGTATTTTTACGACGCATTGAAATACTGCATCGAAAAAAACAGCGCGTCCATTTCCATGCTGCAAAGAAGATTCAACATCGGTTACAATCGAGCGGGGAAAATTGTCGAGGATATGGAGCGCAAACAATTTGTCAGCGGATACGACGGAATGAAATCCCGCCAAATGCTGATTACTATGGAAGAATACAACAATTTGTTTGGTGACGATTGATGATAAAGGTGGGTGTGATTTCGCTCGGATGCGACAAAAATCGCGTTGACAGCGAAATAATGCTGGCAAGCATAAGAGAAAAGGGATTTTTACTTACCTCGGAGCAAAACGAAGCAGACGTTATAATAATTAATTCGTGCGGTTTTATCGAAGCCGCCCGTAAAGAATCGATAGACGCCATACTCGAAGCGGCTCAGCTCAAAAACAGCGGGAAAAAAATAATTGTTACGGGCTGTATGGTGCAAAAATTCGGTAAAGAGCTTTTGCCGGAGTTGCCTGAGGTTGACGCATTTTGCGGAGTGGATTCCTATATAAAAATGGGGGAAATCGTTGAAAAAGTCTTGAACGCCGACAGTCAATTTTACGACGTTGAAGTCTGCAACGGAATTTCGTCGGGGAAAAGGGTACTTACAACTCCCTCCCATTACGCTTATCTGCGCATAGCGGACGGCTGCGACAACTATTGCAGTTATTGCCTTATACCCTACATAAGGGGACGTTTTCGTTCCCGCACCATTTCGGACATAGTCGGAGAAGCAAAACAGCTGGCGGAAAGCGGAGTCAGGGAGCTTATTCTTGTTGCGCAGGACGTCACGAGATACGGCGCGGATTTGTATAATTCGCCCAAACTGACCGAACTGCTGCGCAGTCTTTCCGAAATAGAGCAAATAAGAAGAATTAGGCTGCTTTACTGCTATCCGGAGGAAATAGACGAAGCTTTGATAAAGGAAATTGCTTCAAACCCTAAAATCGTGAAGTATCTGGATATCCCGTTGCAGCACGTGCACAACGATATATTGAAAAGCATGAACCGCAGGTCGTCCTTTGAGGAAATTTGCGAGCTTTTTAAATATTTGCGCACGGAAATTCCCGATATTTCAATCAGAAGCACATTTATATGCGGTTTTCCCGGAGAACAGACAAAACACTTTTTGACGCTTAAAAGTTTTATTGAAAAGCAGAAGCTGGAAAACGTGGGATTTTTCGCATACTCGCCCGAAGAGGGAACTGTGGCTGCTCTGATGAAGGAAAGAATTTCCGAAAAGGTGACTCAGCACAGACTTCAAAAGCTTGCGAAGTGTCAGCAAAAGGTTGTAAGGATATTGAATAAACGCCATGTGGGAAAGGTTTACGAGGTGCTAATCGACGATTTCTGCGAGCTTGACTCGAAAAAAAATCTTTTGATTTATAAAGGGCGCACCTATTTTCAGACGCCCGAAGTTGACGGAGTTGTTTATATAGAGTCGGAAAACGAGCTTGTTATCGGCGAATTTTATGACGTGGCGATAACGGATTTCAAGGATTACGACTTGCGGGGAGAGGTCGCAAAATGAATTTACCCAACAGATTGTCTTTGCTGCGAATAGCTTTTGTGCCGGTTATGGCGGTGTGTTTTTACATAAATTTAGACTACGGAGCTTTGCTTGCGGTTGCGGTGTTTTTTATTGCGGCATTTACCGATTTTCTCGACGGTTACATCGCAAGAAAAACAAATCAGATTACCGAACTTGGAAAATTGCTTGACCCCGTTGCCGACAAGCTTTTGGTGGCGGTGGCGCTTTTTATGGCAACAGGCGCTCGCGTGCTTGAAAATGAGTTTATTCCTTATTATATTACGGATATCTGCGCGTCAATTATTATCGGAAGGGAGCTTTTTATAAGCGTTTTCAGGCAAATTGCAGCAGCTAAGGGCTTCGTAATGCAGGCGAATGTTTACGGGAAAATCAAAACAGTTGTGCAGGATATTGCATTGCCGCTGATGTTGTTTCTTAAAATGAAGGATGTGATTATCGGATGGTCGCAGACTTTTTACGACGTTGTATTCTACATTGCATTGGGATTGTTGGTTTTGGCGACAATATTAACTATTATTTCAGGCATAGTATATATTTGTCGCAACAAAAATTTGCTGAGAGCGGAAGATAAAAAATGTTAAAGGTAATTACATCGGATTTAAAAATCTGCACACCTTTGGGGGAAAGGTTCAGAAATGCGGGAGTGGAATTTGAGCTGCTTTATTTGTCCGCCCCCGAAAAGCAGTTGAAGGATTGTCTTGCTGCCGAGCTTGGCGGTTCTGCCGATTTGTTTGTCATAGGCGAGTCCTTTTTTGTAAAGGAGACTGTTGCGGATGTTCTTGACAGGCAGCTTGTTTATGACAAAAAGGCTCAGATTGATTTGATAAGAGTGCCCGAGAAGGAAAAGAAGCTTAAACCTCCCGCGGAGTTTGAGATGGAAAAGCTGTTGCTTTTTCCTGAAGATTTTTCCACATTCAGTCCTCGATACGGTTACGAATGTGCAAGTATGGGCAAATATGTCGGAGGCGATATTATTCTTGCGCCCGACAATTTCGACGAAGCTTTATATACACTGGACAATTACGTAATGCCGTATCTTGCAACCAAGCAAAAATTTTCATCGGTAAGCGTTTATAAAATTTTCGGTCCGGAAAAAAACGAAATAATCCACAGTCTTTCCGAATTCAAAAGATTGACTACCGTCAGATTTTTTGTGGAAACCGACTTCGCGTGCGACACCAAACTTACAGTGTGCTTTTCGCATTCGGTAGCTAAAAACGTAAAAGAAAAAATAACCGAGGCTGTGTACGCCAAGTTCAGAGAGAATATTTATGCCGACGAGGATTGCGAACTCGAAGACGTCGCGGTCAAATTGTTGGAGCTTGCTGGCGCAACACTTGGGATAGCCGAATCGTTGACGGGCGGTATGGTTGCCTCCAAAATCGTAAATGTGCCCAATGCAAGCAAGGCGTTTCTAGAAGGCATTGTTTCTTATTCAAACGAGGCAAAAGCCGCGCGGCTCGGAGTAAGCGGAATTTCATTGTCTAATTACGGAGCGGTCAGTTCGGAAGTAGCGTATGAAATGGCGGTAGGAGTACTGAACACTGCAAAAACTGATTTTGCGTTGGCGACTACGGGTATTGCGGGACCTACCGGTGCGAGTATAGACAAGCCTGTGGGACTTGTTTACGTTTCGTTGGGAAACAATCACGGTATCCATGTATTCAAGTATGTTTTTGACGGCGACCGAAATCAGGTGCGCGTCAAAACGACAAAAAACGCATTGTTTCAACTTATTAAATTGCTAAAAAATAAGAGAGGTTAAAAAATGGCTGACGAAAAGAAAAACACCGACAGAAAAAAAGCGCTCGAATCGGCGATATTGCAGATAGAAAAGCAATTCGGAAAGGGCGCCATAATGAAATACGGCGAGGGCGCTGCGTTAAAAAATATAGAAGTCATACCCACAGGTTGCCTTGCGCTGGATATAGCGTTGGGAATAGGAGGAATACCCAAAGGCAGGATTATCGAAATTTACGGTCCCGAATCTTCGGGTAAAACCACCGTTTCTCTTCATATCATTGCAGAACTGCAAAAGCAAGGCGGAATAGCCGCGTTCATCGATGCGGAGCATGCGCTCGACCCCGTTTACGCGGCAAATCTCGGCGTGGATTTGGACAATTTATATGTGTCACAGCCTGACAACGGCGAACAGGCGCTGGATATTGCCGATTATCTTGTCGATAGCGGTGCGGTTGACCTGATAGTGGTCGACTCGGTTGCCGCGCTCACCCCCAAAGCCGAGATAGAGGGAGATATGGGGGACTCGCACGTAGGGCTTCAAGCAAGACTTATGTCGCAGGCTCTTAGAAAACTTGCGGCAATCACAAATAAAAAGAATGCGTGCGTCATTTTTATAAATCAACTGCGTGAAAAAATCGGAGTTATGTTCGGAAATCCCGAAACTACTCCGGGCGGAAAGGCGTTGAAATTCTATGCGAGTGTCAGGCTCGACGTGAGAAAGGCGGATACGTTGAAGGACGGCGCCGAAATAGTAGGCAACAGGACAAAGGTGAAGGTAGTCAAAAACAAGCTTGCGCCTCCTTTCAAAACGGCAGAATTTGATATAGTTTACGGCAAAGGAATATCGCAGAGCGGCTGCATACTCGATTTGGCTGTCGCCGCAAATATAGTGGAAAAGAGCGGCTCCTGGTTTGCATACAACGGAGAGAAAATAGGTCAAGGCAGAGATAACGCCAAAAATTATCTTTCCGCCAACCCTGCCGTGATGGAGGAGATTAAAAATAAACTGCTTGCTCAAATCGAGGATAAAAAAGGCAAAGCGGAATCCGAAAACCCCGAAGGTTAAATAGTATCTCAATTTTAATCTAAATGCAAGCTAATATTTCATACATAGTACATTTATTGTCTTTTAAAAGTGTCTGGAACAGTGTTTTCAGACACTTTTTTGTCTTTTGCGTTTACTTGACTGAAAAAAATAAATTTTGTTTCGTCCTATATCTTGACAAGAGGGCAATAATAGATATACAATATATAGCGGAGTGTGCAAATTTTTACGCAACGCAACCGGTCGTGAAAATTGACGTTCTTAATTAAAAATTTAAACTCGGAGGAAATTTATGTCATTCAACGCACTGAATTTCTTCTTTGCTCAAGTACACCTGGCCTGGTTAATCGTAGTTCCCGTATTGTGCATTGCTGCGGCGGGCTGCGGCGGGTGGTTGGTTACGCGATTCGTGCTTAACAAAAAAATAGGTAAAGCCAAAAATGTTGCTCAATCTATTGTCGACGAGGCAAAAATCGAAGCCAAGACTTTAAAAAAGGAAGCTATACTAGAGGCGAAAGAAGAAGTTTTAAAACTTAAACAGGATTTCGACAAGGAATCGAAGGAACGCAGAAACGAGATTCAGAAGCAGGAATTCAGGCTTATTCAGAAAGAGGAGGCGCTGGATAAAAAAGAGGACGTTCTTTCCAAAAAGAACGAGCATCTGGAGCAACAAATCAAAAGCGTTCAGAATCATCAGAACGAACTTAACAGAAAGCAGCAGGAGCTTGAAAAATCCGAAGAAAAAATGGTTCAGGAGCTTGAAAAAGTTTCCAATATGACCAAGGACGAGGCTAAAAAGCTGCTTATATCCACAATTGAAACCGAAGCGAAGAGGGACGCCGCCGCTCTTGTAAGGGAAATCGAGGCGGAAGCCAAGGAAAACGGCGAAAAGAAAGCCCGTGAAATTATAAGCGGCGCAATTCAGCGTTGCGCTGCGGACCAGGTTTCGGAAATAACGGTCACTACCATATCATTGCCTAACGATGAAATAAAAGGGCGGCTTATCGGGCGTGAGGGGCGCAATATACGCGCGTTGGAAAACGCCACGGGCGTTGACCTGATTATCGACGATACTCCCGAGGTGGTCATACTTTCGGGCTTTGACCCGGTAAGAAGGCAAATTGCGAGAATAGCAATAGAAAAGCTTATTTCGGACGGCAGAATACATCCCGCGCGCATTGAAGAAATGGTTGCAAAAGTGCGCAAGGAGATGGACGTAACTATAAAAGAAGCAGGTGAAGCGGCGTCTTTCGATTCGGGGGTTTTCAATTTGCATCCCGAAATAATCACCTTGTTGGGACGTCTCAAATTCAGGACAAGCTACGGACAGAATGTTTTAAATCATTCGCTTGAAGTATCTTATCTTGCAGGTATGATGGCGTCGGAATTGGGGTGCGACGTAGCGCTTGCAAAGCGCGCAGGGTTGCTGCACGACATAGGCAAAGCGGTTGACCAAGAGGTTGAGGGGACGCATATCGAAATCGGCGCGGATATTGCCAAAAAGTACAAGGAAAGCAAGGAAGTCGTCAATGCGATTATGGCGCACCACGGCGACGATAGAAGCTGTGCTTGTGGCTGCTGCCGACGCGATATCGGGAGCAAGACCGGGGGCAAGACGCGAGAGCCTTGAAAACTATGTAAAACGTCTTGAAAAACTTGAAAATCTTGCCGATTCGTTCAACGGAGTTCAAAAATCCTTTGCCATGCAGGCAGGGCGCGAAATCCGCGTTATTGTCAAGCCTGAGGTGGTGAACGATGCAAACGCCGTTATGCTTGCAAGAGATATTGCCAAAAAAATCGAAAACGAGTTGGATTATCCCGGTCAAATCAAAGTAAACGTAATACGGGAAACCCGCAGCGTCGAATACGCGAAATAAATTTAATTTCGAATCGGGCGGTATTTTGACTGCCCGATTCGCTTGAAAATTATTTTTAATTTATTGACAAATTTTATTGAAAATAGTATAATTATAGAGTTAGCATAGGGGAGTGGCTCAACGGTAGAGCAGCGGTCTCCAAAACCGCTGGTTGCGTGTTCGAATCGCGTCTCCCCTGCCAATCGAAAAAATACCCGTCGGTGAAAAAACGACGGGTATTTTTTTTTGCGGATTTATTAAGCTAAAAGCCCCGAAATTTTCGGGGCTTTTGCTTTTACATCAAAGGCGCAAACAGTCTCACTATGTTTTGTATAAGTCGCACAGGGAAGCTCTTTTTGCATTGTTCTATGCTTATCTGTTGACTTTCTTTAAGCGTCTCCAAAAAATCGTCCTTTATGTCTGCAATGGTGTTTTTATCGTAAATCACCGCGCCGCACTCGAAGTGGAGATACAAGCTCCTGAAATCCATATTGGTCGTTCCTACCGTTGCAACGGAATCGTCGGAAACGAATATCTTGGAATGTATAAACCCCGGAGTGTATTCAAATATTTTTACGCCTGCTTCAATCAGTTCTCTGTAATATGACTGAGTGGTAAAATGAACGAGACGCTTGTCCCAAATGTGAGGCGTGATTAAAACTACGTCAACGCCGCTTTTTGCAGCCAATTTGAGCGCCGAAAGCATTGTGTCGTCAATAATAAGATAGGGCGTTGTGATGTAGAGATACTTTTTAGAGCTTCCGATTACTTCGAGATAGACGTGTTCGCCTACATTTTCTTTGTCCGCAGGGCTGTCGGCATACGGTTGAACCAATCCGTCTGTATTGCATTCCGACAATTCTGAACGACTCTGCAAAAGATTGTTGGGATAAAAGCGGGAAAGGTCGTCTTCTCTTTCTTTTGTGCAGTAGAACCACATTTGCAGAAAAAACAATACGAAGCTCCAAACCGCAGCGCCTTCGATTTTTATTCCCGCGTCTTTCCAATGACCGAATCTTTCAATGTGGTTTATATATTCGTCGGCAATGTTTATGCCGCCTGTGAAAGCAACCTTTCCGTCAATTACGGTAATTTTTCTGTGGTCTCGATTGTTTTGCTTTGTGGTAAGCATGGGGTGAATGGCATTGAATACGACGGCTTTGATTTTATGCTTTGACAGTTCTTTTGTGAAATTTTTGGGCAGCCGCAAAAAGCATCCGACGTCGTCATAAATAAGCCGCACGTCGACACCTGACGCTGCTTTTTCGCGCAGGACTTCAAACAAGGCGTCCCACATATAGCCTTCGGATAAAATAAAATACTCCAAAAATATATATTTTTCTGCTTTTTTCAGCTCCGATAACATTTCTTCAAAATACTCTTCGCCTATTTTAAGATATTTGCAATCGGAATCGGGAAAAACGGGATAGCCTGCAAAGTTGTGCAGATATTTCATTAGTTTTATATTTTTTTCATTGCATTGCGTTTGACAGATACCCGGCAAAAAATTGCCGCGCGACAGAAAATATTTTTTATAAGCCTCGTCGGCTTCCTTCAATTTGTTTTTGAATCTGTTTGTGCCCGATTCAATATGGAAAAAAAGATAAAAAAGTCCTCCGAAAACAGGAAATACCAAAATAAAAATAGCCCACGTAAATTTGTAAGCGCCTTTTTCGTTTTTGGTGATTGTGATTAAAACTATCAGCAGGGAGACAACGGTAAGAGTGATGCTTACCCAGGTGTATTTGCGGCTGCCGCTCGAGATTAAAAAGATTAGGATTGCAAGCTGAAGCAAGATAAGTAAAATTACTACGAATCTTTGAAAAATGAGACCGGTCAGCCATTTTTTGTTCTTGATTTTTTTATGCTTCTCCGAAGACTTTGCGCGTGACGTCATATTATATAATTTTAGCTTTCTCCATACTTTTAGTCAAGTTAATGTCTATAAGTATTTTTTGTTTGCTTAAAAAACGATAGACTTTTTTTACGGAAAATTATAAAATAAATGGGCGATGAAAAAGGTGACAATTTATACCGACGGCGCGTGTTCGGGCAATCCCGGCGTCGGAGGCTGGGCGGCTATACTTATTTTTAACGGAGTTGAAAAGGAAATAAGCGGATATGACAAGCAGACAACCAACAATCGTATGGAGTTGTTTGCGGTTATTCAGGCATTGAGAGCGCTTAAAGAGTCCTGCGAGGTGGAAATATATACGGATTCCGCTTATGTTGCGGACGCTTTTTTAAAAAATTGGATAACCTCTTGGGAGAAAAACAACTGGAAAACGTCAGGCAAAAGCGACGTCAAAAATGTAGATTTGTGGAACGCTTTGAGATTTGAACTGAAAAAACACAAACCTACGTTTATCAAGGTCAAAGGTCACGCCGATAATCTTTACAACAACAGGTGCGACGAGCTGGCGAAAAAAGCCATTTCGGACGCGGGCATAAAATAAAATACAGCCGATACGGCTGCATTTTTTTAAAGTTTTTTAAGGTATTGAATCCTTAAAAAGGAATTGATTAAGACATATACTGGAACATTCAGCAAAACCATAATGGGAAAGACCAGATACATCACAACGGCTTGCTGGTCGTTGAAAGCCAGATTAAATATCAGCAAATCAACCACCAATACGGCAACGGAAGCTATTACAAAGAATATCAGACTGTTTATGATGTGAAATTTGAGGTTAAAACGCGGCTTGACCTTTTTGGAGGGCCAGCGCAGCCAAATAAACAGAAAAACTGCAAGTATGAGCAGTGCGACTCCCAACACTATCAGAAAAGGCGTGCTTGTTCCGTAGGTTTTGTTTCTTACGCATAGCCAAAATACCGTCATTTCTACGGCGGCAAAAACAAAACCGAACAAAACTGTCAAAAAATTGAGTTTGTTGACAGGCAAAAAGGGCGCCGGCTTGTAAACGGAAGCCACTCTGTTGTAAAGCTTCATTCTCAGCCCTTGCTTTGCCATAGAGTCAGCTGTTTCGCTCAGTTGAAGATGATTTACTTCGTTGGGAGATACGGGAGTAGACGTCGCAGCGGAATCCTGTTCGCTTGCAATGTTTCTGTGCTCTGCCGCACGTTTTTCCTTTTCGGTCAATTGCTCGCCGACAAGATTGTCCAATATGCTTTTGTATTCTTTTTCCTGCTGAGTTTCCTGTTTTTCTATCTGTGCGAAATACGAAACCTTTTCCCGAGATTTTGTCTCCGAGTCTGAGAAAACGGCATTTGCGTCTTGTTTTGCAGGGGAGGAATAGGGGATTTCCGAAATCGTTTGTGGCGGTTTCTTTTCGTCAAGAGTTTCGGCGTGTTGTTTCGTGGTGTCGGAATTGTTGGACAAAAGCTCGCTGACTCGGTTTAAATCTTCCTTTGTGACAATATTTGTCGAGCGGGTTCTTTTGCCGCCCGACTTGTGTCCGAAAATGG
>OJNQ01002603.1_pt1 | contig 11399 bp, 10 predicted proteins | sample 1597621 | NCBI WGS metagenome assembly OJNQ01 (sample SAMEA2452137, study PRJEB22498) | human gut metagenome | reverse complement strand
AGACGACATATTTCTGGGGAGCTTTCACTTTACGGGTTATCTGCCATTTCAAGCCGGTCGGGAAACCGCCTCCTCCCCTACCGCGTAAGCCACTATCCATGATCTCTTTGATCACCGATTCGGGCGTCATCTCGGTCAAGGCTCTACCTAAAGCTACATAACCGTCGCGGGCGATATATTCGTCTATATTTTCGGGATTGATAAAACCGCAATTCCTTAGAGCGATACGGAGCTGTTTCTTGTAAAAATTGATATGCTTGGAATCCGGTACTTGCTCGTTAGTTTCGGGATTGACATATAGAAGCCGTTCTACCTTACGTCCCTTCACTAAATGCTCCCGGACAATGTCTTCGGCATCCGTCGGTTTTACCTGAACATAGAACGTATTGTCCGGAACCATTTTAACTATCGGCCCTTTTTCACAAAAACCGAAGCAACCGGTACGGATCACTTGGACAATATCCTGCAACTTATGTCGTTCGACGGCCTCTTTCAGATTTTGAAGTATAAGTTCACTCTGTGATGCACGACAGCCGGTACCGCCACACACCAGTATATAACTATTGTACTGTGCCATTATGTAAGTATTAAGTGTTTAAGGAAGTTTTGTTATTCCGGTTTAACAACCGTGTAAGTGACCGGGATAATATCGTCCAGCAGTTCCCCATTCCGGATATACCGGCCAATGATTTCATCCACTTTCGCTTTCTTCACATGTCCGAAAACAAGAGGTTCTTTACCTGGCAGGGTAACCTCGACAGTCGGTTCGGCATAGCAATACCCCATGCATCCGGTTTGTGTCACCAATGCATCTACTTTTTCACGATCCAGTGCTTCAATGAAATAATTCATGATCTCTTTGGCTCCGGCAGCGATCCCGCAAGTTGCCATAGATATCCGGATCTGTACCATTTGTTCAGGATGATTACTTTTTTCTCTAATATCCAAGGTCGAGCGCAAGGTTTCACGCATCTTCCGAAGATCATCCAATGTTTTCACTTTATTCATGGTCTACACTATTTTAAGGTATAATTCGCTCAAATAAGGTATATCTGCAAACATACATATTTTTCCGGAATAAAGCCTATCTTTTCTCTTTAATCCCAAGGCTATTGTGCAAAAATCGTTAGGGGATTAATAAAGCATAGCTTTAGGGTATCTAATGCTATGGGTTATGGAGCCTAAAGCTATGGGTTTTGAAATGAAAGTGAAAACAATATGCCGCCCTCTGCTATTTATCTTCGACAGCACGTGTCTGCAATACTTTGGAATTAGGTGGAACGCTATGGGTAAGCCAGATGTTACCACCAATCACGGAGCCGTGACCAATAGTGATCCTCCCTAAAATGGAGGCATTGGAATAGATTGTAACATAATCTTCGATAATCGGATGGCGCGGTACGTCCAAAGGCAATCCTTCTTCGTCCAAGGTAAAGCTTTTTGCACCCAATGTCACACCTTGATAAAGGCGGACATGATTACCGATTATAGCCGTCTGCCCGATCACAACCCCCGTACCATGATCGATACTGAAATATTCTCCGATTTGCGCTCCCGGATGAATGTCTATTCCTGTATCCGAATGGGCCATTTCCGTTATAATACGTGGAATCACAGGCACACCGAGCTTCAGTAACTCATGTGCTACGCGCTGATAAAGAATGGCATGAATTGCCGGATAACAGAAAATAATCTCACTGGGGCTTTTGGCTGCCGGATCACCATCCAAGATAGCTTTCACGTCTGTCGATAGAAGATACTTGATATGTGGAACCTTATTGATAAAAGCAATGGCTATTTCAGAAGCACGATCTTTGGAATCACAACAACGTTCGACCTCAAAGCACAAGCCATTATAGATTTGTTCCTGCAACAGGTCGTAGGCCTGCTCCAGATATACACCCGTATAATATTGTATGGAATCCGTCTGTGCCTCCTGTTCCGTTCCGAAGAAACCGGGAAAAATAACCTTGCGGAGCAAATTCATGATTTCCCTGAGTGCCGTCACCGACGGGGAAGGTTTCTGGTGTAGCGGAATATATTTATACGCCTCTAAACCAGTAGTCGACAAGAGTTCTACGTTTTTTTGAATCTCTTCTAATATCTTTGTTCTGTTCATGATTAATTATCCCATATCGGATTATACTTGATAAATTTGTTGGCATAATATAGATCCTGTCCTAAAATATAGATTATACCATTTAACATAAACATATGGTAATTGTTCATGCGATAACCCAATAAAGAACGAGCTGTCCATTCACCACTTGACAGATTATATTCCCATATCTTCCCGTTATTATCAATCATAAAAAAGCTGTTTCTCTGTTCATCATAAACGCCAGATGAGACACTTCCTATTTTATCAGGAATAGATATCGGATTCCATATCTTCAAACTATCGGAAGATTCCCAAAAACCACTTCTTATGCCATTTCCGCCTTCTCCCAATCCGGCATAAACTTTATCTCCTACAACCTGAACAATACCACCACGTTGATAAGCAGGGAATTTAGCGATTACATCCCAACTTCCATCTATATTCTGTGAAGACAGGTCGTAACGCAATATCTCATTCATATTATTGCTTCCATCCGATCCTCCCAATACATATAAAGAGTCCCGATAAGTAAAGCTGACAGCACCGAAACGACCTCCCGGTAGTGAATATTGAGTAGGTTCCGACCAATTGTTGTCCAAATTGTATATCTGGCAATTAGCCCCTATCGTCTGTTTGTCTATACCACCAAGGAGATAGGCTTGATTCTTATAAACAGCAGCACTCATTTGAGAGTAGGCATTTAGACATTCAGCCATAGGAATCCATTCATCAGCCTGCACATTATATCCAAACATTTCTTTACTCCGTTCGCCACCTAAGTCTCCTCCTACAACATAGATACGAGAACCTGAGTTTTGATCATTAAGGATAAATCCAGCAGAAAATTGCCTATTAGCTCCCGGATAAATATTTTTATTCTCAAAAATATTCGGAGTAGTAAAAGATTTAACTTCTCCATAGCCAGTCAAACCACTTTTGTTAGTAGCATAAGTCCTTGCATAATAGATTGTTGCACCTTTTAACGAAGGCAATGCATACATGAAAAGCGTATCATCTACAGCAACATGATTATCCTTGATACTCGGTTCCTTATTGCTTGAAGACCAACAAATTCCCCACTCTGTAGCAGCACTGTTTCCGCCATTCTGCAACTCCCCGCCAATGTGAACTGTTCCATCGCTTTTGATCGAATCAGGGGTGATGGGGAATGTTATAATATTCGGCTTCTCGCTTTTTGTCGAAATCGTAATTTCTTCTTCACTATATACTGTGCCGAAGTTATTTATGGCATAAGCCCTTGCATAATATTTTTTGGCAGACTCCAATCCCTGTATCCTTCCCGTAAATTTACCATCATCCTCAAGGCTCGTACAAATGATTGTATCAGCATCTATCGTCGGCCCTTCTTCTACACTCCAGCAGAAACCATAGGCACTGACAGGTGCATCTCCCTCATTGATCAAGAAAGCAAACAGATCGGCTGTGGTGAAAGTCGTACTGTCTTTTATCAGACTCAACTTACCGACAAAAGGTTTGCCATCTGTAGTCCTAAAAGAGTCCACATTAAAAGCAAACTCGCCAAACTGATTTTTGGCAAAAGCACGGACATAATACCAAGTTTCCGGCTCCAGATTCGTAATCTGGCAGGAGAAAGTATCGACAGTTGCCAAGTCACTCCCTTCGTATGTGATAACGGAATCTTGATCCGAGGGTTCGATATCTCCGGTTTGTTTCTTTTTCTTATAGTAGAAACCTAATTTCTCAATGCCGACTCCCCGATTCTTAACTTTCCCTTTTACCCAAGTGGAAGTTGCTTTTACTGTGGCACTATCCACATCCAAAGTCGCAACTTCTCCAATACCATTTATTGTTGTATACGCTCCTTCTGTTTTTGAAAATGCAGTATCTATATCATTAATAGCATAAGCATATACATAATATTTTGTACTATCTTCCAAATTGGATATGGTAGCTGTAAAATTGTGGTTTTCTATTTTATCAGCTTTTGTATATCGCTTGTTACGCATGTTTTCAAGCGGCTCCGTTCCTGTTTGGGTACTCCAACAAACCCCACATTCTTTTACTGGCAAACCGTTCTCTTTCATTATTTGAGCCTTTAAAGTGATCGAAGAAGCATATGCTTCTCCTTCCATTGAAGTCTCGGAAACCTCCGGAGCCTTTGCTTTCTGCAAACGCGTATCCATATCCGGATCTTCCACACATCCGGAAAGCATCCATAAAAGTGAAACAGCTGATAAAAAGATTGAGTATATGTGTTTCATAAATAATTCTTATTAGAAAAACAGACCGACACCGGCATTCAAATCAACATATTTAAAATTCAACGTATTGCACCCTGCACTTACAAACACAGGACCGAACTTAACCATTACATCCAGATCGGCAGCTAACCCGCTATAAGAATAATCCAAATTCTTCGCCCAATAGGATTTTTCTATTCTATAATCCGAATTATCGATTGTGATATATTCGCATAATAATTCCCGACTGCCATATCCTAAACCTACGGACGTATATAACCAGGATGTACATTTTACAACCAAACCAGCTGTACCGGCATAGTTATTCACCTTTTTCTTATTCGTGAAATAAAACGGATTATCGGGAGTAGGACCGACAAACTCATCTGTTCCCCGGCATTCCCCGTCGTACTCCTTAAAACCTAGATTGGTCTTAAAACGCAGGAACCAACCCAAACGAGATTTCACCCCTCCCACTGTCAAGCCATAAGGTGCTTCTATGGAGTAGGCATAACCAATAAAGAACTTCATCGGTTCTTTGGGGGTATCTGGCTTTATTGGGTTGGCAGAAGGATAGAAAACGGGCTCTACCGGTTTGCGAAGTGTTTCCAGACGATCTTGCCAGGATTGGGCCAAAGTTTCGTTTTTGGAAGTTCCTATCCCCTCGGTATAATAGATTATCAGCTGCGAAATGGCTGTTGTATCCTCATTATTGGCCATCAGTTCCAGACAAGCCCGACACTTGTTCATCAGACTGTGCATTGATGGACGCATTCTCTGGTTGGCTAACCAAATCGATGTGAGCTGCTCGATACTGTAAGGATCACATTGCACGACACCTTCTTCATACCACATCCTTGCATCGCTATAGTCCAAGCGTTTCATCGCCTCGTCACCTTTTCTGTTATATTCTGTTTTTTGTTGAGCCAGCAAACACATCGGCAACGCAACAAAAAGAGTTAAAATCCAAAGTCTTTTCATAAACACGTTAATAATACGTTGATCCTTCATTTACCAACACGCCATCAGCATTATAGATATCGAACAAACCATCTTTACGTTCGAAAGCACGGCCATTTTCGGCAATCCCGACATTACGATATTTACATGGTATACGCTCGTTCGCATCCGAATCGATCGCCCCATATAACATGGTCGATTTCTTTCGTACAATTGTAAAGTTCCCGAAAGTTTTCTTCATCTCATATTGAGCTTTCCTGTCGGCCAAAAGTTTGGCTGCTTCCTTTTCATCACAAGAAATCAAAAGACGTACGACCTCTTCCGTCAACTTGGTTTCTTTCGCTTTCGTGAAATCTTTCTTTGCGTTCGTAAAGTCCGCTTTTCCCATCTTCTCCTTGCCAGAAGCTATTAAAGCGACATATTTCGCCTCAATTTCTTCAGCAGTAGGCTGTACTGGCTGTATTGTTATTTTATTTCCTTCAGCCGGAACCTGCTTTGTATCCGGTTGCTTCCGGGGTTCATCAACAACAACGGGCGTCACCTTTTCCGGCTGTCGGGCCATTGCTGCCTCTGTTTTCTTATCCTTCTCGCTAAGCATAGATGCTTCTTTCACCTCCGAAACAGTTGTGTCTTGAAAGATGCCTATTGAATCTTTTTCCTCTTCGACCGGGCTAATCAACTCCGTTACATCCGGTTTCGTAGAGGTTTTGTTCCCCAGCACCAGAAAAGCGACAACAGATCCTGCACTGGCAAATATAGCAATAAGCACGGATATCAGCATCCCTTTTCTTTTTTTCTTAGAGGGCTGAGAAATAATTTCTTCGCTATTTATAATCGTACGATCTTCGTCCTCCTCATTCAGAGGCGATTGCTCATTCGGATGTATGACCGTTGTCTCACCATCCGCCTCCTGCCCGTCTGTATTTTGCAACTCATTTGCAGGTATTTCTTCTTCCGCAGGAAAATCTAATGCAGCCATCATTTCATCCACCGTTTGGAAACGATCGGCCGGAATGATTTGCATTGCCTTGATTATAGCGGCTTCTGTCTTAGGAGATATATTCCTGTTCAGTTCCGACGGATTCTGCAAAGGACGTGTTGCCCGCAAAATAGATTCGGTCGGAATCTTCCCTGTCAAAAGGTTATACATGGTAGCACCGAGCGAATAGATATCCGGACAGGGTGAAAAACTTTGTGTTCCTTCGTTATCGTATTGTTCGATCGAGGCAAATCCTTTTGATAAGGTAAGCATGGTCGTACTTGTTTCCTGTTGCTCGATGTCATATCGCTTGCTCACACCGAAATCAATCAGACGTGCTTTCCCTGACGAGTCAATCAGGATATTGCTGGGTTTGATATCCAAGTGAAGAATGTTCTTTTCATGTACAAACTGGAGTGCTTCTCCTATCTGGCGAACATATCTGAGGACTTTCGGTTCCGGCAATATGCCTTCCCTGTCCATCATATATTTGAGTGAACAACCGGGAATATATTCCATGGCAATATAAGCCGTGCCGTTTTCTTCGAAAACTTCCAGCACATTCACTATATGAGGATGGTGAACTTCAGAAAGAATTTTGGCTTCCTTGATAAGTTTCTCTTTGAATTTATCGAAAAGAACCCTTCCTGTCTCGGAATGCACCTTGACAGCAAATGATTCTGCTTCCCTGCAATAGTCTTTAAAGAAGTATTCTTTTATGCAAATAGGCACCTCTGTCTGTACGGTTCCTAACGATCCCTTCACCTCCGTATACCAGACGCCTTTGTATGTTATACCAAAGCCGCCCTGACCGATTACATGAGTGATCCGATATTTTCCATTCTGAAGAACATGTCCGTTTGGCAAATTCATAACTATACTATGCGCAATTCTATTAGTCTGCCAAAATTACGTTATTTATATAAAAGAATAAAGGAATGAAAGAATATTTTGTTTAATTCCTGCGGAATCTAACACATTTTGTATAGGTATGATATAAAAAGAAAAGTTATCGTGTGTTTTCCCGCTACAAGCGGACATGATTGCGTTTTTAATCTCTTCCGGACCACCTAAATGCTTGAATATATCCGAAAGCTCATCATTGTTAAGACGTTCGAGTACACCATCCGAACACATGAACAAAAAATCACCAGCCTTGATATCATCCAAAAGTACGACATCAGCCTCTGTCGGACGGTCCGTCCCTTGGATAGCCCGTATGATCACATGTGGGTGATGTGCAACCTCTTCATGGGTGATTTTTCCTAATTTCACTAACGAATTAACCAATGAATGATCTTCAGTCTGGAACAAGATTTCTCCTTTCCGGAAATGGTAAATCCGACTGTCCCCCACATGCGCCAAGGTTATGCCGGTCGTACCTACAAAGGTCATGGTCAAGGTGGTTGCCATTCCTTTGGCTTCCGGATGAATTGCTACATAGTCATCAAAACGTGCTTCGGTATAACGAATCGCTTTATTTATAAAATCTGCGTTCGGCTCACCTTCACGAAAAGTTGAGAAAAAAGTCTGGAAAGACTCGCAAGCCAATGAACTTGCAATCTCCCCTTTTTCAGCCCCCCCGACACCATCACATACCAAAAATAAGTTTTGATTGGAATTTGCCGTTTCCGGCAAAGGAAAGATAGAATCTTCATTATTCAATCTGCCTCCTTTTTCACTGACTGCCCAGGGGTTGCCGATCGTTATATTCATAGCATAGACTATTTTTATTCATTAAATCGGAGAACTGTGCGACCAATAATAATTTCATCATTATTATTGAGTACGACAATCTCTCCATTCTCTAAGTAATTGCTATTATATAACGTATGATTTTTACTATTATTGTCAGAAAGATAATGTTTATAGCCTCCTTTGGCATCTTTTTTTACCTCGATCCGGATATGTTCTCGGCTCATTGATTTATCAGCCGTCACAATACCGATCGTAGCAGTAGATGCCTTGGATTTTCGTCCGATGATATAGACACCTTCCTGAAGAGGGAAAGTTTGCTCCGGCGTATCAGCATTTGCAATTACAGAGAGATGTCCGGTCGTCATACGAAAAGGCTGTATCAGAACCGTTTCCGATTCAGATGCGACACTTCCTTTCTCCATAGATAGCAAAGAGACTGGAATCGGTTGTCTGCACTTCGGGCATTTGAAAGAGGTGATATCGAGGGGAATTTTCCCCTCGTCTACCTTTAACCCAACATGGCAATGTGGACATTTAACGGAAATCATAAAATGAACGATATATCAGATCCGTCAATATCGGTTGAATATGTATCCAGCATATCTGCGTCGGACAACATAATAGTGTCATCGGATAATGTAATAAAATCAGAAACATCAATACTTTCGTCAATCATTACAACATCCGACAAGTCGTTTTCCCCGTCCACATCCACAATAACAGCGTCGGTCAGTATAGCATCGTCGCTGTCTAAAGTCACGAATGTGTAATCCTCTTCTTGCATAAAATGTTATAATTAAATTTTCTGGAAACAAAAGTAGGGAAACGAGCTGACATCCAAGCACAAAATAGTTCCTTATAATCAAATGTTTGGGTTTACTGTACGAAAGTATTACTTTTAGTATATGAAACAGATTCTTATTCGCTCACCCATTTAGCTTTACAAGAAGGCATCGGGCATTGTTTTCTATTGCGCAATGATTCCCAGGGTATTTCACCCAAAAACGTTCCGCATTTGGGGCAAACATAATCGATTTTGAATTGATTGGTCAGATCTTGCAGCAACTGTGGGATCTTGGCCGACTGTTTCGCACCCAGGTAGATACCGACGGTCGGAGCACAGATCGTAATAAACAGACTCAATCTGAACAGTTCCGGACTTCCTTTCCCTAGGAAACCGATCACAACCCCCACTACACCGGGAAGAGCAAATGGAAGAGACTGGAATAATCTGGTCTTAAATTGATTAGAAGATTGTATCTTAACCTTTGCTTGAATGTAATTATCGTAAACTTGCTTCAGCGCAGCAAACTCTTCGCTGTAATCGTTGTTGGACTTCAAGGCTTCGGAAATGTTTAACACATAATTATCTCCCAGCTTGATCGTATCGCTGGGAGTAACATGCTTCTTAACGATCTGGGCACCATTGACAAATGTTCCGTTTGTCGATCCCAAATCTTCAAGTAGCCAACATCCCCCCTCTTCACGGATCAGCTTTGCATGATACCGGCTTACATGAGGGTCGTTTACTACAAAATCATTATCGCTAGCTTTTCCAATTCTGATGATCATTCTGTAACAACTTTTGGTTCTTCAGGTTTTCCCATTTCCTTTTCGAGCGTATCTTTCAATACCTTCAAGGGATCCTTGGATATCACCAACTCCCTCGGTTTTCCATCCTGCGTTAGCAATAATAGCTTCTGCTTGGGTAAATTTATCTGCAAGATGTGATTTTTATTAATGATATGGCTTTTACCTACACGCATCAGGATTGTGTTACAACCTGCGACTTGTTTCTCCAATATTTCTTCAATTTTTCCTATGTTGATTGCAAATGTGAATTGAATTCCGTTAGATAAAAGTAGTTTAGTGTAATTTCTATCTGCTTCAAAATAGAGGATCTGCCCTATTTTGATACGCAATAATTCATCTCTCGTCTTAATTATTAAATATCGCTCCATACGTAGATATTGTTTATTCGTTCATCATCAAAAAACAAATGTACATTATTTTGTGATTTCTTCGGTACTTTTTTTCATAAATTATTCTCGAAAATCATCGGATACTACGATAAAATAAAAATTCCATACCCATGAAACTTTTGTTTCACAGGCATGGAACTTTATTTTCATAGTCATGGAACTCCAATTTCACTATTATGAAATCGAACATTCATAACCGGATCAGTCTTCTATAGCAGCCTGCGCCGCTGCGATACGTGCAATTGGAACGCGGAAGGGTGAACAGGATACATAGTTCAGTCCTACTTTGTGGCAGAACTTCACAGAAGAAGGTTCACCGCCATGTTCGCCACAGATACCACATTTCAGATCCGGGCGGATAGCACGTCCCTTTTCAGTAGCCATACGCACCAACTGTCCCACTCCATTCTGATCGAGAACTTGGAACGGATCGACTTTCAGAATCTTCTTTTCCAAATAAACAGGCAGGAAGGAAGCGATATCGTCGCGAGAGTAACCGAAGGTCATCTGTGTCAAGTCGTTTGTACCGAACGAGAAGAACTCGGCAGAAGAAGCAATACGGTCGGCAGTCAATGCCGCACGCGGAATTTCGATCATCGTACCGACCTTGAAGTCGATGCTGTCTCCCATTTCTTCAAACAACTGTGCGGCAGCTTTACGGATCACTTTTTCTTGTTCCTTGAATTCGTATAAGATACCCGTCAGCGGAACCATGATTTCAGGTTTAGCTTCAATACCTTCCTTCTTCAGTTCAAGAGCGGCTCCCAAAATGGCACGTGTCTGCATTTCTGTGATTTCGGGATATGTATTACCCAAACGGCAACCCCGATGTCCTAACATCGGGTTATGTTCACATAATGATTCAACTCGTTTCTGGATCTCTTTTACCGATACGCCCATTGCTTCAGCCATTTCTTCCTGACCTTTCAGATCATGAGGAACGAATTCATGCAAAGGAGGATCGAGCAGACGCACGGTTACCGGACAACCTGCCATTGCCTTGAAAATACCTTTGAAGTCCTCCTTCTGGTAAGGCAGGATCTTTGCCAGTGCATTCTTACGCCCTTCCGCATCTTCCGCCAGGATCATTTCACGCATGGCTTTGATTTTTTCACCTTCGAAGAACATATGTTCCGTGCGGCACAAACCAATACCTACAGCACCGAAATTGCGTGCGATCGTAGCATCGTGCGGAGTATCGGCATTCGTGCGAACCTGTAACTTCGTATATTTATCTGCCAAAGTCATCAATTCGGCAAAATCACCGGACAGTTCGGCAGCCTTCGTCTCTACCTTTCCGACATAAACCGTACCGGTCGTACCGTTTATAGAAATATAGTCGCCTTCTTTCAGCTTAATACCATCGACTTCTACGGTCTTATTCTTATAATCGATTTCCAAAGCTCCGGCACCGGATACGCAGCATTTACCCATACCGCGTGCAACAACGGCAGCAT
>OJNQ01002600.1_pt1 | contig 11421 bp, 8 predicted proteins | sample 1597621 | NCBI WGS metagenome assembly OJNQ01 (sample SAMEA2452137, study PRJEB22498) | human gut metagenome | reverse complement strand
CGGTTTCTAACGCCGGTCTGGAAAATCCCCCTGTTTTATGGTATTCTTTATGGAAAAAGGGGGAATCCCCCCGACGGGAGTGTATACCATGAAGGAGACCCCGGCCCGGCCGCTGCCCCATATCGGCCTGCGCAACCTCAAAACCGCCCTCTCCGCCTCGCTCTGCGCCCTGATTTACTTTTTCCTGAACCGCAATCCGGCCTTTGCCTGTATCGGCGCCATCTTCGGCATGGGGGCCGAAATCTGCGGAATCACACCTGAAGCGATGGTATTCTGGTAGAAGATAGAAGCGTAACCTGAGATACTGCCTACACCTTCCTGAATACGTGCACCACCTGAGTCGTTCAAGGCAATCACCGGAGCACCGTTCTTCAATGCCAGTTCCTGCACTTTCACAATCTTCTGTGCACCTGTCGCACTCAGTGTACCGCCGTATACGGTGAAGTCGTATGCATATACGTACACCAGACGTCCGTCAATCTTACCGTAACCACAAACGATACCGTCACCCGGAATGTGATTCTTATCCATTCCGAAGTCTGTACAGTGATGGATTACGAACTTGTCCATTTCATTGAACGTACCCTTATCGAGCAACATGTCGATACGTTCGCGGGCTGTCATGTGACCGTTGGCGTGCTGTCTTTCCACGCGTTCTACGCCACCACCCTGAGAAGCAAGCTTATCCAGCTCCTCAAATTTCTTATATTGTTCTGCTGTTGTCATTGTTCGTCTTCTTTAATTACATCCAAAGTCATTATCACCTGATTGCTGTTGACAGAATCTCCTTCGTTTACCAGGATTTCCTTCACTACGCATTCGCTGTTTACCTTGTAGTTGCTTTGCATCTTCATAGCTTCAATCACTACTACGATGTCGCCAGCCTGCAGACGGTCGCCTGCTTTCACCGGAATCTTGACTACCTTACCCGGCATCGGAGAAACAATCTTATCCTGCTGTTTCTCGTCACCACCCTTGCGCATACGCAGGTATTTAGCCTGTGAATCGATGATGTCAATGTTATATGACTGATAATGTGCATTTACAGTATAGCTTTTTCCACCTTCCTTACGAATCAGTTCGGCATTGTACGACTTTCCGTCATGAAGAATGGAGCAGCTACCATTTTCCGCCATCACGATGTCTACATCGTATGGAACTCCGTCAATGGTCAACTGTACCTTGTTGCCTTCTTTGCTGACCAATGTCACATCCGCAACTCTGTCTCCTATATGTATTTCCATAATCTTCTACTTTAATTCAAAATACTTAGATTCTCAGCACACCTTTTTTCAGGCCAAACTCACGCCAGCGGCTGATAGGACGGTTGTCGCTTGATGCCGACTTGTTTTCTTCCAGGTTCATCAGGTAGTCAATGTAAGCCGCAATCATGGCGATGTTTTCAGTTTCCTCTTCTTTCTGTCCGGCCCACTCACGCAGCATGTCCTGATGTTTCGGGATGAACAATGTGTTGTAATGTCCTTCTACAAAATCGGGCACGTTCATGATGTGACGCAGGTAACCGATATTGGTCTTCAAACCGGTAATCTTGTATTCGTACAACACGCGACGCATACGTTCGATGGCGAATTCACGAGTAGTAGCCCATACAATCAGTTTACCAATCATCGGGTCATAGTAGATAGGAATTTCGTAGCTTTCATACACATAGCTATCGATACGCACACCGATACCATTCGGCTCCATCAACTGACGGATAACACCCGGTGAAGGCATAAAGTTGTTTTCAGAATCTTCTGCACAGATACGGCATTCGATGGCATGTCCGCGCTGTTTCAAATCTTCCTGCTTGAAGTGCAACGGCTCGTTATTGGCTACACGAAGCTGCTCTTTTACCAGGTCGACACCCACTACTTCTTCTGTAATAGGATGTTCTACCTGCAAACGGGTATTCATTTCCAGGAAGTAGAAATTGCGGTGTTTGTCGACCAGGAATTCAATCGTACCGGCTCCTTTATAATGTACAGCCTTAGCCGCAGCCACAGCTGCCTCACCCATTTTCTGACGCAGTTCAGGAGTTACGAAAGGAGAAGGAGTTTCTTCTACGATTTTCTGGTTACGACGCTGGATTGAGCATTCGCGTTCAAACAAGTGTACGGCATTTCCGAAATTATCTCCTAAAATCTGGAATTCGATATGATGCGGTTCTTCCACAAATTTCTCCAGATAAACGGTATCGTCACCAAAAGAAGACATAGATTCAGAACGGGCTGTATTATATGCTTCTTCCACTTCATCTTCGCTATGAATCAGACGCATACCTTTACCACCGCCTCCCATAGAAGCTTTCAGCATGACCGGATAACCGATTTTGTTACAGATTTCCTTAGCCTCTTCTACACTCTGCAACGGCTGTTCTGTACCCGGAACGACCGGCACTCCAGCTGCAATCATGTGTTTACGGGCAGAAATCTTGTCACCCATCGCATCCATCGTTTCAGGATCCGGACCAATAAAAATGATACCTTCCTGACGGCAACGGCGTGCAAATTCTGAATTTTCAGACAAGAAGCCATATCCCGGATGAATAGCATCTACTCCATGACGTTTTGCAGCCATGATAATTTTATCTATGTTCAGATAACTTTCGCGAGATGCTGCCGGACCTATCAGGCAAGCCTCATCTGCATAAAGTACGTGGCGAGCCGTTCTGTCGGCTTCGGAAAAAACTGCTACGGTACGGATACCCATTTCACGGCAAGAACGCATCACGCGCACAGCAATTTCACCACGGTTAGCGATTAATACTTTGTGTATCATGCTTTATGTTTTAATAATGATTTCTTTTGATGCCGGACTATTCTCATATAGTCCAATAAATAGAGCATCTGTATGCCCCTCATAGTCGATTCGGCACAAATGCCCCAAAAACTGTGCAAAAATAGCAAAAAAAGAGACACCGTTCCAACGAATGTCTCTTTTTTTGCCAAATTGCTACTCTTTCCCTCAAAAATACCTAAAAATGAGGAGAGGATTATCTATTTTAAAACAATAACGCAAAGTCGAGTTTGCAAAATAATGGAAACAGGCAGAAAGCCGCATTAACGGGTCTGTCTTACTGTATGCAACACTTTGCCTTCCTTATTAATCATATACAGGCACAATTCTTTCTTATCGGCAGAAATCAAAGAGAAACCTGTCTCTCCGCTACAGAACACAGTACCTTCTACTGCTTTCACCTTGCGGCTCAAAGATGCAGAAGTGTTCACTACATAATCTATCTTGCTTCCTGCTTTGCGAATATGCTGGAAATTATGGATATGTCCGCATAAGTACATATTGACATTTTTATGTTTTCTCAATATGCTGTCCACTCTTTTTTCCATATCCAGACGTTCCGAATCACTCTTGTCTGTATCTGCAAAAATAGGGTGATGACCTACTACCAATACCCAGTCCTCTTTAGCAGAAGCCAGTACCGAATCCAGCCAGTTCAATTGTTTGTCCATATCTTGCTTGCATGCATCCGGATATTTTTCCGTATCCTTCCGATATTTATCCAGCAAAGGAGCCGTATCAATCATCACCAGGCGCACCGTAATATCATCGTTCTCTAATACCTTTGTGTAATAACGTGCCGGCATCTCCCAGCGGGCACTCACCTGACTGTAGTCCAATACTGCCTGCGTATTACCACGATATTCATGATTACCCAATATAGGATACCATGGAATCATCAGTTCCGGATGGCTGTACACCAGTTCGTAGTTGGTCATCCACAAGGGGTCGTTTACACTGCGTACGCCTTCAAAGTGATGCACATCGCCGGCTGCTACCACTGCTTCAATATCTACATTCTCTGCCATCTGCCCCATCAATTCGGCGATAGGTTTCTGGTCGTAATATCCATTACGGCCCAAATCATTTGCCAGATAAAAATTCAAGGGTTTCTCCAATGCCTTCCATTCTGAAGGACCTTGTGCAAAAACTGCCCATACAGATAAAAGCAGACAACATGTACAGAAAATTCTTTTTAATGAAATCATAATCATTTTTAGTTTTATCAATTATTTGTTTGTTGTTGCAAAGGTAAATCCCAATTCTGAATAAAATCAGGAAAACTCCTTTGCAGAAGATTTTCAAAAAATAAGTCCGAAACACAACTGTCCGGACTTATTCGTCTAAGGAAAAATGCAGTTTCACAACTGCCTTAACAAAACCTAGAAAAGGATGTTATTATTTTGTACCGTATGCTCCGAAGCGAGCTTCCACTTTCGGAGAGGTATAAGTTTTTCCGTTTACTGTCAAACCTGATGTACCGAAATAAGGTTGCATAGTAGCATCACTACCATTGTAAGCATCAGTCAGTACCGGTGAACCAGCCTGTACATGGAAGTCCCATGCATCCTGATATACATACTCGGTCAAAGCAACTTCATTAATTGGATAGTTTACGAATTTCGGGTCTTTTGAATCATTTTCCTTAGCTACGATAGAGTGTACATCTACTTTTTTCGTATCATACCAAGAAGTTTCCACTTCACCATTACCATATTCCTCATTTGTTTTATAATCATAATTATATCCTTCCCATGAATACTCAATACCTTCATCATATACAAATCCAGCATCAACTTTCTGTGAACCAGAAGCATAATAATTATAATCAATAACAGAATTGTTTCTATCATAGCCACCATCAAGTCCCGGATGTTCCCATAATGGAGTAGTTGCTTTAAACTTACAGTTTACCATCAAATTATTAAATACATGTACACACGCATTCTCTTCAACATAGATACCACCACCTTTATCACTATCACGTCTCCATCCGGCATTTACAATTGTATTATTATAAGCTTGGATTTTGGCTTGTTTACGAACCTCACTCTGTGACTTACTTGAAAGTTTTAAACCATTGGTATTAGGTGCGAACATCAGATTTCCGGCAACATCAACCTTACATCCTGATTTCACATTTACAGCTTCCTCACCAGTTTCACCATTAGCAATAAATATATTATTTGCAATAATCGCGTTACCTCCCATCATATAGATAGCATCTGAAACTCCATAGCGAAGGATTGAGTTGGTTATCACATAATTGCCATCAGGATTATTAGTAGTAATCTGTGGATAAGCATCATCACCAGCATCATAAATACCTGCAGTAGCAGCAGGAGCACCTTCTATTACTTTTCCACCCACATATTCTATAATAGTATGGTCAATCAACATTTCAGGACAAGTTTCAGTAGCTACGATACCTCCCCATTTTCCTTTAAAGATATTTGAATTGGTTCTTTCTTCTTCTGGAATAGAGAACAATATAGGCTTCTCAGCAGTACCTTCACAATACAACTTTCCTTTTACCGTAAATTCAATAGGTAATTCGTTTGCGCCAACCTTTTGAGTAGCAATAACCTCTACACCTTCTTTTATTATCAGCGTTTTACCTTCTGGAACAGTAAAATGATCTTTTAATTCTACAATTTTTCCCGCATCCCATGTTACCACATCTTCTTTTGCAAAATCACCAAGTTCTGACGGGTCAACAGGCTTTTGAATAACAGGTTCTGTATCATCTGTACAAGAAATTGACATACAAGACAATGTCATCAATGCGGCACTTGCCAACAAATAATTCTTCAGTTTCATTTTTAATAAATTAAAATTGTTAGTCAATATAGTTTTTAGTTTCTTTTTAAAGTTTATACCTTATTCCCAACATGAATGACTGTCCATGCCATTCTTTACGTTCTATCAAATTGCCATTCTTCCGGTCAAATCCAGTTATTCCATCTGTATGAGGTCCTTTATGAGTATATCGCAATAAAGGAGTATCCAATAAATTTGAAGCCTTGGCATATATAGAAATGCCGTTCTTAAAACTTTTCTCAATAGAAGCATCCAATTGCATATAACCATCCTCCCAAATATCATCATCCAGATAATTGGAAACTTCACTCAATCGTTTTCCTGTATAACTTCCAGCAATTTGTCCTTCCCATCCTAATTTTGTGCTTTTGAATAACAAAGACAGATTAGCCACATGAGCTGCCTGACCGTAAAGCGGACGAGTTTGAGTAACTACTATCACATCAGAACCTTCCATTGTACGCTTATCTGTAGTAATCTTCGAATGTGTATAAGTATAATTAGCTTTCACACCAAACCAATTAAAATATTTCATCACATCTATTTCAACGCCTAAATTCGAAGCATCACCAAAGTTCATCGGAATAAAATAGAGGTCTTGCCCTTGAGCTACCAACCCTTGTTCTATCGGATCTTGCAAATACTTATAGAAAACTCCCACCATAAACTGCTCTGATGATTTCGGGAAAAATTCATAACGTAAATCTAAATTATCTGCTACTGTATGCTTCAAATCAGGGTTACCCTTTTCACTAAAATCTTCATTTAAAATCTTATAAGGCACGATTTCAAAAAAGCTAGGACGGTTTATCGCACGAGCATAAGAAAAGCGCATGTTTGCATTTTTATGAATACCATACTTGGCATGGAAACTTGGCAATACATCGGTATATTTCTGACCGCTCTCAGCCTTCACATCTCCTACTGGATATTTAAGTAAGTATCCTTGATCAGTATGTTCTACACGAACACCTGCAATCAATTCCCATTTACCAAAAGTATATTTTGCCATACCATATCCTGCAGCAATCTTTTCTGTTGCATCATAATTCAACGCACCACTAATATTACGGCTTTCATACAAGAAATTTATCTCATCGTAATTATTCCAGTCTTCTCCTTTATACTGAGGCTGTCCGTTTACTGTTTCAAATGTATATTCATTAAAGAAACTGTCTCTTTTTTTGTCACGATACATACCACCTGCTGAAAAGACAATCTCAGACACGGGTAACTTCCATTTATATGACAAATCAATATATCCCGCTTTATCGCGATCTGAATTATGTTCCCATCGGCGTATTAAAGCTTGATTTACAGCTACACGATTACCACCATCCAACAATTTAATTTCCGAATTATCCGGAGTTTCACTATAAGCTTTAGACAAGACAGCAGACCAAGTCAAACTTAAAGCTTTATCGTCCAAGAAAGCATGCTCACCTTTCAATGTAGAATTGACAATATACTGACGATTCCATTTCATTCGAACATACCCTTCTTTCTTATCCAAACGGTCGCGTACTTCAGATTCACGCATATCCATATATCCATTATACCAAGTCAGTTTATGACGTGAAGTTATATGGTAATCAAACTTAGCATGTGCTCCAATACGTGTCTGTTGATCCGAGTAATTTCGGGTTTCTGTGTTATTTGCCTCACGTCCTGGCTGATAATAAATTTCACTTTCTTTACCACGATAGGTATTCAAATAGCTTCCAGCTAAAATCAATCCTAATTTATTATTAAAAAAACGGTCACCATAAGACAAACTAGCTGTTACATCCGGTAAAGGTTTTTTCCACTGCATGCGAAGATTTTCTTTCGTAAAATTTTCATCAGTCACCTTAAAGCTTTCCGGCATCCCCATCTGCTCGTAAGGAGATTTCTTCACAATCGCTCCGTGATTGAACGACTGAAAATCACGGTCAAAATACATTGCATTGTAACCGGTTGACAGATTTGCCGTAAACTGGCGTTCAGAAGGTGCATCCTTCATAATCAGATTGACTGCTCCTCCGATTCCGTCACCTTCCATGTTGGCGGTCAAAGATTTGGTTACTTCCAAACGGTCCAACATTTCTGACGGGAAAATATCCAGCGGCACAAAACGGTTTTTGTTGTCCGGACTCGGAATTTTCACTCCGTTCACCAATGTATAGTTGTAACGCTTATCCATACCGCGAAGAATGGCATACTGTCCTTCACCGCTACTGTTACGTTCAATTGTCACACCTGACATTCGCTGAATCACGTTGGCTACCGTAATATCCGGAGAAAGTTCTATCGCTTTCGCACTCCTCACATTCACCACGTTCCTAGCCTGACGTTCGATGCCTCTTGCACCAGCTTCAGTTCTTCCCGGATTAGAAGCTACCACCACCACTTCATCCAGAGCAACGTCGTCACTCTTCAAAGGAATTACAATTTCTTTCTTATCTGCAGCTACGCTAACTTCATATTTTTTATAGCCCACATAAGAACAGACAAGTGTATATTTGTCTCTGTTCACCGACAGATTAAAACTTCCATCCAATCCGGTTACCGTTCCTTTTCCAGGGTCTTCCTTCACAATCACCGATGCACCTATAATTTCCTCTCCAGTCTGTGCATCCTTAATTTTACCTTTTATCACACCAGCTTGAACTCCAGCCGACATCAGTGATAACAATACCAATACAATCTTAGATTTCATTTGCTTTCCTTATTTGCCGCAAAAGTATCCCGTATGATTTTCATAGGTATTGCATAGAGATTTCTATTGTGTTACATTTACACCCAATATCCATTACAATAAAAAAGAGGTACTTTCAGGACCAGCCCGTAAATACCTCTTTTTACAAACATATTACAAATACGATTATTTATCTTTACTTTCTGGAAGGGAAATTCCTTTTACAACCCGCTTCCAGTATTCCCTTACATCGTTCCAATGATAATAGGGTGAGACATCCGTCCGCAAGGGAAGTGTGACTTCACGCTCATTCAGCAGTAATTTCACTAGAATATCCCGGCTGTTCTGTTTCCGATAGAAAATAAGTTGAACATTACCACACATCGGAATCAGGCGATAAGTGCGATATGTATCCGCTATCTTATTCCAATCGGCAGTTTCCTTTTGCAGTGCATTTATCCCCATCAGCGCGGCCAGCGGAGCCAGGTTCGTGTCATGCCCGTAACGTAATGTCACTGCATTTTTCCGGGAAGCAATTACCGTATCGGCTGTTTCTATGAAATTATTCAGCAGATTTCGTTCTAGCTTATACATGCACGCATCGCTCAACGGAGAAGGACCTTTTTCGTAATACCATTCAAAATTATTCCGCTGCCACAAATCATACTGTTCTTCGGGAGTAAATAAAAAAGAAAGATCCGGTTGGTTGTAACTACTTTGACTGATGCCATGAAGTTCGAACAAATCCATCATCAGTTTCACGGCATCCACATGCTTTTCCACGTAAACAGAGTCACGGAACATCTGTTTCATCAATCGTTCCGGATGTACATACACACTGTCGGCAGCACGATACACGGAATCCACATTCTCCAAATGTTGTGCTTCATACAAAGGATTCTTATACTTTATATAATAAGCATCCGCTTCACTAGTCTGTGTCGTAACATTCAGTTTAGGATTCAAACCTTTCAATTCCACACATCCGGCAGCCATGGAAAGAAAAGCACGAGTCTTGTATGTGGAGCGTGCATCCACATGCGTACCGTCACTGAACACCTCAGGGTAACGGTGGAACATCCGGTCTATCAACTCCCGATGCTGCTGCGCTCCTTTCGGAGTCAACTCTCCATAACGCCCCTCTGCCTCCTGGGCCAGAGAAGCCACCACCTTCAGCACACGCTTTCCATCAGGAGTCAATACTCCCTCCTCGTCTGCTTCAAGAAGGAGTGACAACGGCGCGGCATACTTCTTCTCTTTTGTAAGATACCGGGAACCATGCCGGGCAAACATGGATATATAAAAAGGTTCATACCCTGCAGGAGCCGGAGTCAACTTCTCCTCCGGAGCCTGATAAGCATAATATTTTCCTGCAGCCAATGCCGGATTCTTTCCAATCTCCTCACGTGCACTTTGTCCCTGCATCCACAAAGGAAAAGCCAGGAACAGCACAATCCATCCTCTTTTCTTCATATATTTTCCAAATTTTAGGTGTGAAGTTACACCATTACTCCACTTAATTCCCTCTTATGTAGCTTGGAAAATCATGAAAATACTTCCCATGAAACAGAAATGAAATCCCCTTGTCACTACTTTGAGAAACCAACTACTTTGCTTCGATGCTGACAATTTCCTGTAAGATGCTTACTGCACTCTTCACATCTGTCACTTTCGATACTACCATGCTGCGACGCCCGTTCTGCTCTCTCAGATTACAATAACGAGGATTCTTGGCCATATATTCAATAAACTTGCCGAAAGCCACACTCTGATAATACGGACTGTCCAGGTTGCTGACAAAGTAGAGCGTCATCCGTTCTGCCTTCAATACCACTTTTTCTACGCCCAAACGCTTGGCCAGACGTCTCAACGGAACAATACGCAGCAACTCTTCCCCTTCTGGCGGTATTTTTCCGAAACGGTCAACCAGCTTGGCCTTAAAGGTTTCCACATCCTTATCCAATTCAAGCTTGTCCAGTTCACGATACAGCAACATTCGCTCACTGCTGCTCGGGATGTACTCATTCGGGAAGAGCAACTCCAAGTCACTTTCCACCGTACATTCATCCACAAATTCCTCTCCGCTGATTTTTTCTTCACCCGCTTTGATTTCTTCGGCATACAAATCTGCAAATTCCTCATTCTTCAGTTCAGTAACCGCTTCATTCAGAATCTTCTGATAAGTTTCATATCCCAAGTCCGCAATAAAACCACTCTGTTCTGCACCCAACATATTTCCAGCTCCACGGATGTCCAAGTCCTGCATGGCAATGTGAATGCCACTGCCCAAATCACTGAAATTCTCAATGGCCTGCAAACGGCGTCTGGCTTCCGGTGTAAGCGATGACAAAGGTGGTGCCAGCAAATAGCAGAATGCTTTCTTATTGCCTCGTCCCACTCGTCCGCGCATCTGGTGCAAGTCGCTCAATCCAAAATTCTGCGCCTGATTGATAATGATGGTGTTGGCATTAGGGATGTCAATTCCACTCTCAATAATCGTCGTGGCCAACAATACATCATAATCATAATTGACAAAGTCGAAGATAATCTTTTCCAACTCTTCCGGTTGCATCTGTCCGTGCCCGATACATACCCGGCAATCAGGTATATTCCGCAAAATCATCGCCTTCAGTTCCACCAGATTCTGAATGCGGTTGTTCACAAAGAAAACCTGCCCGTTGCGGCTCATTTCAAAATTGATAGCTTCGGATATAATTTCCTCATTGAATGTATGTACTTCCGTCTGAATAGGGTAACGGTTGGGAGGAGGTGTCTGAATGACCGACAAGTCTCTAGCCCCCATCAAAGAGAACTGAAGGGTACGCGGAATAGGAGTAGCCGTCAATGTCAGCGTATCTACATTGACCTTCAGCTGACGAAGCTTTTCCTTCACGCTTACACCGAACTTCTGCTCCTCGTCAATGATAAGCAGACCCAAATCCTTGAATTTGACACTTTTGCCAATAATCTTATGCGTACCGATAAGGATATTGATTTTTCCGTCGGCCAACTCTTTCAGAATACGGCTTGTATCCTTTGCCGTACGTGCCCGGCTCAGGTATTCCACCTTACAAGGCATATCCTCCAGACGTTTTTTGAAAGTCTGGAAGTGCTGATAAGCCAGT
>OJNQ01002595.1_pt1 | contig 11440 bp, 10 predicted proteins | sample 1597621 | NCBI WGS metagenome assembly OJNQ01 (sample SAMEA2452137, study PRJEB22498) | human gut metagenome | reverse complement strand
CGCAGTTTTCCTGCGTTCCGCTACGCTCCACTTCGGAAAACTGCGCTGTATTACCATGCTTTTCAGATTTTGGGTGTTTCCCGACTGCACATTTCTTGACATTTCCAGGTATACCGGATGAGGTAGTAATGCTCGTTGTCTTCTTTGGCAAAGCTGGCGTCCTTGCAGACCACGATGGACTCGTCCGTGTCGATGTCCTTGAGCACCCGGACAACGAAGATGGGCTTTCCGTCGTACCGCGTATAAAACCCGGCAAATACCCGTTTGAGCGCCATAAGCGAGTCCTCCTTCCGCTGATTTTCTTACAGTATAGCACAGATTTCGGCGGAGAGAAAGAGCGGCGTTGGGACGGAGAAAACTGGGATTTGAGAGAATAGCAAGCACAGCCGCTGTCCGGACACGCGGCGATTTCTGATTAAGGAGGACCTCACCTTAATCGTATAAATGCTTGTAGAGAGCCTGCCCACCTTTTTGTTTAGGCACGTCTATGGAAAACAGAATGTGACAGAAATAGGGATGAAGTTAAGAACGGCAATACACTCTCCTGAGGGGGAAAAAACAGACGCTTAAAGCAAGTCAATCGTTGAGAGGAGCGCCTTTGCATACTGTTTTGCAGTGCTTTCTAGGCCGCTCTGGTTTACGCCTAAAATCCAGAATACAAGTAGTGCTATGTTCGCTGAGAAGGCAATGTAGTTGCCGACAGGTACTAGAGATAACGACTTAAAGTAAAACAACGAATATGCAACAGTAAGGCATCCAAACACAATGCACAGTATAATTCCAGTTGTCTTATTGGAATAGAGTGTCCTGTAAAAGCCGTAGTTAATATTTTCCTCCAAAATTAAAGAGTTGGCTCTAGTTTTTTCTCTCAAATATCGAACAGCACTCTCACAGCACTGATAAAAGCTTTCGCTGGTATCAGGGTGTTGAAAGCCAGAAAATGATTGATCAATTTCTGTGAGTATTCTATAGTATCGTTTTTTGGAAGAGGGATTAAGAGTATCGTCATCTGGCATGAGGAACTGTGCTGCATAATTTTTGAACGGAAGATTTTTTTGGTAGATCTGCCTCTGCAAAATTGGGAGGTAGTTCGTAAATGCCAGAAGGACAGCAATTAGGACAGTAGAAGAGGCGAGAGTAGCTATTTCTTGAAAGCAAAGGAAAATTGTAATCGCCAATGGGGCTAAGACGATAATGCTGGCGCTCAAACGAACGCGAATATGGTAGGTGTCGAGTAGTTCTAACTTCATATAGACTCCTTATTAAAGACGATCATAGGCTGATTGGATGCGCTCTTTTATACCTCCAGATGCGTTATAGAGATCAAGTTCAGCATCGGAAATATCGAATTCAAATCCATAGGGTCTGCCATCCCGAAGCAGGCAGTAATCCTGGTAGATATCAGGTACATAGACTTCTTTTTTCGCCGTGAATTTCTTGAAGTGGCGCCCCATACAGCTGGTAATGACAATGCAACGTTCTGGAATCTGCTTGATATAAGCACCCAGATAATCCTGAACCTGATGCGTATGTCCTGTTATAAAAAGCACATCAGGGCCTTTGGTCCCCAAGGGAACCAAAGGGATGTAACTTCCTTCCGGTTTTCCCGGAAGGAAGTACACCTGAAAAATATCATACAGGTATGCTTGGCGTCCATTTAGCTCGTTGAGCTGACTTTGATGTAGTAGATATCTCATAATCAAATCCCACGGAAATAGGATCGGGTAGGCTGTGTGATCCGGAAAGAGGAGGAGGTACAGGTCTGATCGCCATCCAGCGTATAGAAAATTGCGTGTCCACGAGGATGTGCAGCTTTCAGTTTTGTAGATCCTCCATTTGTGGCTCCGGTATTGTCAGAGACAAAGTAAATGGTACTGTTATCCTTGCAACCAAAGATTTGCTCAGCCTGATCCAGCTTTCCGTGGTGAGGGAGCTGGATAGCGGAATGGGATTTTACCGAGTTCTCAATCGCTGCAAAGCTGCTGTCGCCGGTAAGAAGCAAACGCTTCCCAAGACCAAAAGCTATGGAAAGTTGGGTGCTCACGGCGTTTACGATGGTTTCCTTGTCAATGTCGTCGCTCTCCCTGCTGTCAATCCTTTTGGCAACGGCATCGAGGGAATACTCTTTGTCTGGCCCTGGAATTGTGATTCCATCGGCTACCAATGTGTCTGTAAAGATGTCTTTAAGGATGACCTGCTCGGAGAGAGAATAGATATTGTCATAAATTTCTGCAATCCGTCGAGCAATGGAATCTCGTGTGCGGCGCTTGTCGTTGACTCGGTCCAGAAGTTCATCCTTATACTTTAGTAAAAGAAGAGTATAAACCTCGGATAGAACTCCTTGATCAATGAGATAAGGAATTCCGTCGAAGTGGTCTGCATCGTTGTGGGAGAGAACAAGCTTTGCTTTGGAATAGGCATGTGCGTCCATGTACTCGACAACTCTGCGGGCATGTTCTTCGCATCCGCAGTCGTAGATGACGAGCTCTGAACCGTTATCCGCCAGGATGCAGTCGCCGTTATTTTTACTAGGATCGGTATAGCCGCTTGCGCTCAGAAAAGTTGCTTTCATAATAATACTCCTTTATTCGCAGTTGTTTGGCCCCTTATTTGACAGGACTCCATCTGGCCGGCTTCAGAGGAGGACAGGAAGTAGAGGGGCTTTTGGATGATGACAGTATACACAAGAGTGAAATATATAGATAGAGAAGAAAGTAAAGTAACTGGTGGTAAAAATAAATATAAAATATATTATTGTAAAGCGATTGGTGGTAATTATGGTGCCTGTATGGTATAGTTATAGTGAGGTTGTTATGGGAAGAGGTGTGCCATGGCTAAGCGTATTTTTAGGCGAGAAGATGAGGGGCGAACAGAATTGCTGGGCCAGGCCGAACTCTTCGTTCAAAAGGGGAAAGGCAGTGATACCTACTATAACGCCTGGCTGCATGATCCGGAAATTGAGTATTGCCCTCGCTGTGGAAGCGATGCGGTAAAAACGCAGGACCTGTTCTCCAAAACGTATATGGATCTGGTTTCTGATGGTGAAAAGAAAAAAGTGATCCAGCTGGAGTATGAGTTTTATAAATACAGGTGTCTCAATAAAGATTGCAAACATATTTTTTCCAAGCCAGTGTGTTTTGCATCCCGGCGAGATAATGTGACTTTCCGTCTGGAAAATGAAATTGCACAACAAGTACTTAACGGAGCTAGCTATGCGCAGATTGCAAACCAGCTATCCGGATCAATTTCCAGGCAGGCTGTTGGCCAGATTTTCAATCGCTGGGTACGAAAAAAAGAAGCTTGCCGCAAAACGGCAATGCTTCCTTCTAGATTGGCGATTTTGTCCGGAAAAACGGACAAGGATCAGTATACAATATTTCTTAACGTTGATCATGGTATCCGGGTCTATGACATTGTTTATGGCGTCAGTTCTGCTGATATTGCGGCAGTGCTTTTGAAAGACGGAGTTCCCAATGTGCAGGTAGTCCTTTCGGACTGCAACCCTATTATCGTGGATGCAATACGAGGTTATTTGCCGAGTGCTCTCCATATCATTCCAGTGGAGTATTGGTTTTCCCTTGTCTATGCCGATTTTGCAGAATTTGCCCATGAAAAGTTAAAGTGGAGCCCAGTGAAAGATAAGGATACCCTGATTTTGATGCCAGAAGGAGAACTTGGCTATCGGGTAAGCGATTTGCAGCGGCTATTTGATACGCGACCTAGCATCAAAACGGCTTATGAAGATTTCGATCGTCTGCGAAAAATCATTACTCGTCGCGATGAGATGTGGGTATATCATGAGCTGGAAGAATGGTTGGATTCCACAGATCGAGAATTTCAGGAGGCAATGTCCGCTACAAATTTTCAATTGCAGGCATATAAGCAGCAGATAGCTGCTCATGTAGAGCACAGGGATCTCGTGCCGGAACGACTGTATGCCCTTACATCCAGATTAGAAGGTGTAATTTCCGGTATGCGCACCTTTTCAGATGAAATTTTGAAGGCAAGGATTTTATACAGTGTCGATTCAGACTTAGAACATTGGAGCGGTGTGCCACTTGACGATGTCCTTGCCGTTTTTGATCAGCGAGTATATAACAATGGAGGAAATGAATAATGAGCCCCAGTGAACAGAAAATTAATGAAGTCGGTCGGCGCGCACAGGAAAACGCGAAGCTGATCTGGAATGCCGCCAACTCCCTTTTTGGGGCCTTTAAACCTCATGAATATGGCCTAGTGATTTTGCCTATGTGTGTAATCAAACGCTTTCACGATTGTCTCCTCCCCTCGCATGATGCGGTGCTGGAAGCAAACAAGCAATATGAGAGCTTTGGAGAACTGAAAGTCGGCTTTTTGAAAGAGGCTGCTGGCTATCAGTTTTATAACACCAGCAAATTCACCTTTAGCAGACTTATCACTGACCCAGAGAATATTGAGGACAATTTTCGAGATTATCTTGCAGGCTTTTCCGATAATGTGCAGCAAATTCTCTCACGCATGAATTTCCAAGCGCAGATAGATCGTATGGTCGAAGCGGGTGTACTCTATCAAGTCATTGTAGATTTTTCCGCAAAAGATCTAGATATGAGCCCAAAATACATTTCAACGGTGGATATGGGCTATATTTTTGAAAAACTGGTACAGTGGTTCTCTGAGTCCTACAACGAAGAGGCAGGGGCTCATTTTACCAGCCGGGATATCATTTACTTGATGTGCGACCTGCTGCTGACCGACAACGATATCGTAAAGGATGACGATGGAATCCACTGCACAGTTTATGATATGACTATGGGCACCAGTCAGATGCTGACCTGTATGGAAGAACGATTGAAACAGTTGGACAGCAAGGCTAGCGTGCAGACATTCGGACAGGAAATCAATCCTTTTACAATGGGAATCGCAGTAGCAGATACCATGATTCACGGTGGTGACCCGGACAATATGAAGTTTGGCGACACCTTGTCCGACGATAAATTTACCGGTTATCAGTTTGACTTCGTGATTTCCAACCCCCCTTTTGGTATCGACTGGAAACGTGAAGCTACCGTAGTGGAAGCAGAGCATAAAAAAGGTGAAATGGGCCGTTTTGCACCTGGTCTCCCCGGCAAGAGCGACGGACAGATGCTGTTCCTGATGAACGGTGTAAAAAAACTGAAAGATACCGGACGAATGGCCATCATTCAGAACGGTTCCTCTTTATTCACCGGCGATGCGGGAAGCGGGCAGAGCGAAATTCGCCGTTATCTGATTGAGAATGACTGGCTAGATGCTATTGTGCAGCTTCCCAATGACTCCTTCTATAACACTGGGATCGTTACTTATATCTGGATCATTAGTAAGGACAAGCCAGAGGATCGAAAAGGTAAAGTCCAGCTGATTGACGCCAGCAAGTGCTGCCAGTCCCGTCGGAAACCCATCGGCAATAAGCGGGTGGATATTGCGGAGCGCTGTCGAGCTATGATCGTTCAAGCATATGGAGAAAACCGCAGCAAAACCTATGAGGGCGCAGAAGAAGACGGGAAGTCAATTATCTGCAAGAGCAAGGTCCTGAATGGCATTTCCTTGGGTTATCGCAAAGTAGTTGTAGAGACACCGATTTATAACGAGGATGGCACCCTTGTTTTAAAGCGCGGGAAAAAAGTGGCTGACACAGCCAAGCGGGATACCGAAAATATTCCGTTGACGGAGGAAGTAGAGGAATACATTTCCCGCGAGGTGTTGCCTTACAATCCAGATGCCTGGGTGGATGAAGGTAAAACGAAAATTGGCTACGAAATTCCTTTTACCCGAACTTTTTATGAATATAAGAAGATTGAACCTGCTGACCAGATTGCACAGCGAATTGAAGTCCATGAGCATGCACTAATGGAAAAACTCTATGAGCTTTTTGGAAAGGCTGGCGAATAAAGTGACCTATAGAGAAGTCCAATTTGAAATGAAAGATAGTGGAGTTGAATGGATAGCTCAGATTCCAAAGAATTGGCAAGTAAAGCGGCTTAAAAATCTTTTTTCTTTCGGGAAAGGGTTACCAATTACAAAAGCTGATTTAGTCGAGAACGGAGTATCTGTAATTAGTTACGGTCAGATCCATGCAAAATCTAATACCGGTACACATCTGTCAAAAGAACTTTTGCGCTTTGTTCCAGAAATATTTCTTGAGACAAATCCTTCGTCACTTATAAGTAAACATGATATTATTTTTGCTGATACTTCAGAGGATCTAGATGGTTTAGGAAATGCTGTCTTAATGGATATTGATGGTAAGGTATTTGCAGGATATCATACAATAATCTTGTATCCAATTGATACCAGATTTTCGAAATACTTGGCGTATTTATTTTTGACGGATGCTTGGCGTTCACAACTTCGTGCAAGTGCTAGCGGAATAAAAGTATTTAGTGTAACGCAAAAAATGCTTCGTCGTTGCAACGTAATCCTCCCTTCTCCGAAAGAATGCGATATTATAACAAGCTTTCTAGATACACAATGTATAAAAATTGACAGTATTATATCCGAAGCCAAAGCTAGTATTGAGGAATATAAATCTTGGAAAGCCTCCATCATTTATGAAGTTGTGACCACGGGCCTAGATCCAAATGTGAAAATGAAGGATTCTGGCGTTGAGTGGATCGGGGAAATGCCTGCTCATTGGAGGTTGATTCCGTTTAAATATGTGTTGCAGGAACGTAATGAAAGAAACACTTCTGTGATATCCAAAGAACGTCTTTCGCTATCTATCGATTTAGGAGTTACATTATATGCAGATAAAACAACTAATCTGGATCGATTTAAGGAAGATTTTTCTCAGTATAAGCTTGCATATGCAGGAGACTTAGTTATGAATAGTATGAACATGATTGTTGGAGCATCGGGTGTTTCGTCATGGTTTGGATGTGTTAGTCCTGCATATTATACGTTTTATGATACAATTGAAGATCATGTAACGGCAAAATTTTGTGAATATATTTTTAGGAATAAAGCAATGTTACGAGTGCTTCACAGTTTAGGAAAGGGAATTTACTCTATTGAGCGTGGGGACGATCGTATAAATACTTGTAGATTAAAAGTCTCAAAAGATGATCTAAAAAAAATACTTATCCCCATTCCGCCAATTGAAGAACAACGAAAAATCGTTGGATATTTAAAAGCAAAATGCACTATGTTGGATACTCTTGTGAATGAAAAACAGGCATTGATTACGGATTTAGAATCCTACAAAAAGTCCTTGATTTTTGAAGTTGTGACTGGGAAAAAGCGGGTGGTCTGATGAAAAACGAAGAATACAATATTAAGCTCGCCGCCTATATTGAGCAATTACAGGAATTACGGAAGGAAGCCGTGTCATTAGCGACAGGCATCATTGGAGAAACCTTATGTACGGATGATTTGTTTTTCTGTGCATCTGTTGACAGATGTATTCGCTTAATCGATGGCCTGATTCCCATGCTAAAAGATCGGAATTTAACTTGTGTCGGAGTCCTTCTCCGCATGCAGATGGACAACTGTATGCGGACTTATGCGGCGTTTATTGCCGAGGATCGAAATGCGGTTATCCGGTATATTCTCGATGGAACTCCCATCAAAAGTCTGAAAGATGTAAACGGCAATAAAATGCTTGACGGATACTTAAAAGATGAAGTGGCAAAAATAGATCCCATCTTTTCTGAAGTATACAACAATGCCAGCGGATATGTTCATTTATCGGAAAAGGCATTCTATCAGACCGTAGATTTTTGTGATAACTATGAAATTGGAATACAGATAGGACAACCGCTCCCTGAAAAAAGGAATGCACCATTATTGGAGGCGGCAGCTGCTTATATTCATTTTGTCAATCTGCATTTCAAGATGCTTCAGGCGGTTGTTGAAAGCAAGCAACGTTTTGATGCATCCCAGACTGAAAATGAATCGCAGGAGGTGTAACGATGGCAGATAATGAAAAGCAATTTGAACAGGATATAGAATCCTTTTTGATTTCTCCCAAAGGTGGCTGGCAGAAAGCTACAGATGCGGGGTATCGTACCGGATTTCAGTACGATAGTACAGGAGTGTTCACGGAAAACTATGCCCTGGATATTGAGACGCTTTGCACCTTTGTCAAGAATACGCAGCCAGTGCAATGGGCACTGTTTGAAAAGCGCTGTAAAAGCGATCCACAGAAGAAGTTTTATAAAGCTTTTCAAAGTGCGGTCGATATGGAGGGCCTGGTCAATGTCCTGCGCCACGGCTTCAAGCACCGCGGCCAGGAGTTTAAGGTTATCTACTTCAAACCGGAGACGAATCTGAATCAACTGGCCTTGACTCATTACAAGGAAAATATCTGTCAGTGTATCCGCCAGTGGCATTATAGTCCGCACAATAATAACAGCGTGGATATGATGCTGGCGGTCAACGGAATTCCGCTGGTTGCCATCGAACTGAAGAACCAGCTGACTGGGCAGACCATCGACAATGCCATCACCCAGTGGATGACAGACCGCGATCCACGTGAGGAGGCCTTTCAGTTTAATCGCAGAATCCTTACTTATTTTGCAGCGGACCTGTATCGAGTAGCCATGAGCACTCGACTGTTGGGACCCAAAACATATTTTCTTCCATTCAACCAGGGGAGCAATGGTCCTGGTGTAGACGGTGGAGCGGGGAACCCACAGAACCCCACTGGTGGCTATGTGACAGCGTATCTGTGGGAAACAGTGCTCCAAAAGGATAGCTTTCTTGATATCCTACAAAAGTTCATCAGTTATCAGAAAGAGGTTAAGAAAACGACCTTGCCCGATGGAAAGGTCCGCACGGACATCGCCGAAAAGATCATTTTTCCCCGATATCATCAGCTAGACGTTGTCCGGAAGTTGGTTTACCATACGAGAGAACATGGTCCCGGACACAACTACCTCATCCAGCACAGCACCGGTTCTGGTAAGTCCAACAGTATCGCCTGGACCGCTTATCGCCTTGCCAGTCTGCATGATGACGAAAACCGGGCTATTTATAACTCAGTTATCATTGTTACAGACCGGAAAGTACTGGATAGTCAGTTGCAAGACACCATCGACAGCTTCGATCATACGCTGGGCAGCGTGGTATTGATTGATGAAAAGAAGAGCTCCAAAGATCTGCTGAAAGCAGTCAATGATGGGAAACGGATTATTGTCACGACCCTTCAAAAGTTCCCAGTCATTTACGATCTTGTGGGCGATACAACGGGTAAAGCTTTTGCCGTTATTGTGGATGAGGCCCATAGCAGCCAAACCGGCCAGAGTGCAATGAAGCTGAAAATGGCTTTGGCAGACACTTCTGACGCTTTGGCAGAGTATGCCGAACTGGAGGGGAAAGCGGAAGAGGAACTGGATGCTTCCAATGACAAATTCCTGAAAGAACTGATTACTGCCGGGAAGCACAGCAATCTTAGCTTTTATGCCTTTACGGCCACTCCCAAGGACAAGACACTAGAGATTTTCGGTGAGGAATGGATAGACGGTACATTCCATCCTTTCCATGTGTACAGCATGCGGCAGGCCATTGAAGAAGGCTTCATTATGGATGTGCTTGCAAATTACACTACCTATAAGACCTGCTATAAAGTGGCAAAAAACATACCGGATAACCCGGAGGTACCGGCATCCAAGGCAATGAAATTGATTCGCCGGTATGCAGAATTGCACCCATATAATATTGCGCAAAAAGCAGCCATTATCGTAGAGACCTTCCGCGAAGTGACCAGCAAGGCAATTGGCGGTAAGGGGAAAATGATGGTTGTGACAGCCTCGCGGCTTGCTGCTGTCCGTTATTTCTATGAGGTTCAACGATACATTCGCCAGCAAGGCTATGATAGCCTTCAGGTGATGATTGCGTTCTCGGGTAGTGTTACAGACCCGGATATTCCGGACTCCGAATACACGGAAAGTATGATGAATAAGGATACAGATGGAAACCGAGTAACTGAAAGTCAGACAAAGGATGTTTTCCATGAACAGGGAGATGTCTTGATCGTTGCGGAAAAATATCAGACGGGTTTTGACGAGCCTCTTCTGCATACCATGATTATTGATAAAAAGCTGCGTGATGTGAAAGCGGTACAGACAATTAGCCGCTTAAACCGGATTTGCCCCGGCAAAATTGATACCTATGTGCTTGATTTTGTGAACACTGCGGAGGATATTCAGGAGGCTTTCCAAGCGTTCTATACAGAGACCAGCCTGGAATCTGAAATCAATGTCGATTTGATTTATACCGCACAGAAAAAATTGCGGGAGTACAAGCTTTACACCGATGAGGACATCGACCTTGTTACATCAATCTACCTTGACCCTGAAAACAATAAGAATAATGTGGCCTTGCAGGGAAAGATTACAAATGCTTTGCTGCCGGTTTCGGAACGCTATAATAGCAATTTGGATCAGCAGCAGCGCTATGAATTCCGCCGGCAGATACGCAGCTTTGTAAAGTGGTATAATTATATCACTCAGATCGTCCGAATGTTTGATAAAGGTCTGCATAAAGAATATATTTTTTGCAGTTATCTCGCACGCCTCTTGCCTAGTGATGAAACAGAAGTGTGGGACCTGGGAAACAAAGTCACATTGGAGTACTACAAGCTGGAGGAAACTTTTGCCGGTTCTATTTCTTTGGATAATGACGGATCTGGTCAGTATGATACCCCAACCATGAAAAAGGGATCTGCTAAGCAGGAGAGCAAAAGCCAGCTTGAAGAAGTGATCGAAAAATTTAACGAGCACTATGCTGGAGAGATTACAGAAGGTGATCGGATACTTGCGGAGATTCTTATGAGCAAGATGTCTAAGGATGATGTGTTGCGAAAGTCTGCCCAGCAAGATGGAGAGCAAATTTTCGTGAATAGTGTGTTTTCTAAAGCATATGACAAAACCGCAATGGATGCTTACAAGGAGAGCAGCCAGGCATTCAGCGTTTTGTTCAGCGATCCTAAGAAATATGCTGCGCTGAAAAGTGCATTGGCCGAAATTATGTATCGTGAGTTTTGCCAAGAGTAACGTGAATTTTTTATACCCCATTATACCCTTGATTTTGCGGGTATAATGGGGTATAATTCTGCATAGAATAGTATCTCACAGGAGGTGCGCTATGGACTTATCTGAAATGCAAACTCGGGCGGCAGAGCTGGAACAGCAGATTGCAACTTTGCCTGCTGGCTCTGTTACGAAGAAGACTGTCAACGGCAAGGAGTATTTTTACCATCGTTGGACGGAGAACAAGAAGCGGCGGGAGAAGTATATTCCTGCTGACGAATTGGAGAATTTTCGCGCCCAAATCGAGCGGCGGAAGGAACTGGAACAGGAGCTGAAAGCGCTGAAAAAGCAGCTGCCCAAGGCGAAATCTGCGAACCCTTCTGCGTTTACTACCAATGTCCGCACCGGCGAGGCGCTGCGTTCCTTTGCAGCATCTGTTCGAATCTATCGCAGGC